>Ga0208641_1000106_pt1 | contig 61640 bp, 52 predicted proteins | sample ETN02SmetaG_2_FD_185789 | JGI IMG/M metagenome (GOLD analysis project Ga0208641, IMG submission 185789) | Marine microbial and viral communities from oxygen minimum zone, Eastern Pacific Ocean - ETNP2014F10-02SV253 (SPAdes) (version 2) | ecosystem: Environmental > Aquatic > Marine > Oceanic ... | reverse complement strand
TCTCTCGGGTGTGATCTGAAAACTAAAAAACGCCATGTCTGTTCTTCTTTATTGGGAAAACGTAAACTGCTAAAAGGAACAGCCATCTCAACTTGATAACCTTCATCTGTAATAATAGCAGCTGCATAGAAAATCATATCAAATGATTCATCTTCATTAGATCCAACAGCTTGACCATCTTCCTGAATACCCAAGGGATTTACATTAAACCAAACTGCTCTATTTGCATCTCCATATGTATCTATAGAAAATCCGGCATGATCATCACTATACAAGCGATCTCGTTTGGCAATACGGGCACGTATCTTTGAGGGATCATCATAACATTTTATGGCTACATAAAAATGTTCATCATCATAGGTAACAAATGCTTCCGTTTTTACAATAGGTGGTATGTTTTCGCCTGGCATGACCTCGTAAAATTCATCTATAATATTGGTACTTTGCCAGCCTTCATCATCGAGCTGACCATCTATGGTAATACTACCCAGCGCCCGGGAAACATTGTAGATAGGAAGTTGGTACGGAGTTGTGGCGTCAGCAATAATTAAATTTGCTATCAAAATAATTATGAATGTTAATCGTATACGTATCATTATCAGGAATTGGTATGTAGACTGAGTTTTTATAGAAAATTATCCGTGGAAATTACGTTTTTCCAACTCTACCCACAAATTCATCCATGGATCTATTTACACCCAGAAGATCCAATATAAAATCCTGAATTGGAGGAGGAAGTAATCGTAAAGGGAAAATAGTATACACAAATCTCGGCATGATCAAACGGCGCTTACCTTTGGCAACAGCTTTTATTATTCTTTTTACCACGTATTCCTTTTTTAGTATCGGTAATAAAAAATTGAATCGGGACTTCGCTCCAGCAAATAAATCTGTATCAATTACATAAGGACAAACGATTGTGGTTAGAACCTTGCTTTGTTTTTTCCTCAATTCCAAGCGCAAAGATTCATCAAATCCTACAGCTGCGAATTTACTACTACAATAATCAGTCATTCGTGGAGTAGCTGCCAATCCTCCTGCAGATGCAATGGATACAATATGGCCGGAATCTCTTTCCAACATTCTGGGAAGGAAGTGCTTTACCAACCAAAAATGCGATAGAATGTTCACTTGATAGGTTCTCTCGATCAACTCATCCGGTGCATCTAAAATATATTTTCCTGTTACAAACCCTGCATTGTTAATCAATATATCCACTCTATCAATCTGGCGGGTCACGTCATAAACATTTTGCCGATTAGAAAGATCACATGTATATGTGCGAACGTGAATATTTTTGGATAAAAGTTCAATTTTTACAGATTCCAAGCCATCCGAATCAATATCCAGTAAAATAAGTTTCCCGCCAAGTTCTCCCATTTTCTCTGCCATGAGTTTCCCCAGCCCACCGGCAGCACCTGTAATGAGGATATCTTTACCTTTATAATAGTTCATTCGTTTTTATTAAAATCCAATGAAACAGAATTGACACAGTATCTTTTTCCGGTTGGGTTGGGCCCATCATCAAACACATGGCCTAAATGTGAATCACATTTTGCACAGGTGATCTCCACTCGAACCATCCTATACGACAGATCTTCTTTGTTATTGATCTTACTTTTATCTATCGCTTCGTAGAAGCTTGGCCATCCACTTCCGGAATCAAACTTCGTTTTTGAACTGAATAATTCATTTCCGCAGGCAGCGCAAACGTATGTTCCTTTTTCGGCATGATGATAATATTTGCCAGTGAAAGCCATTTCTGTACCTTTTTCACGAAGAACTTTATATTCTTCAGGTGTTAGGCATGTTTGCCATTCAAATTCAGACTTTTGAATTTTTCCTGACATGATATTTTCTCCTTTATTTTCTTGGGCAATCAAAAAAACTGCCGAAATGAGTATTATATAATGGTGCTGCATGTTTTTTCCTTTTGGGAATATGGTTAAGCAAAAAGAAGTTTCCAACTATTCTGTTCTTATATACTTTCCCATACACTCATTTTGTTCCCATGAAGATTATACGACTAATCTGCATTTTGAATTTCGCGGTCTTTGCCGGTGAAGTTGATCAATACCTGGCCTGGAACAGACTGCCCAATGATGAAATCCATTATTTGAATCAATTTTTCAATTCTGAAATCCAGGTTGCACTAGGCAGAATACATGCCGACAGTTGGATTGGATGTAAAAATTTAGAATTCATCTTTTTAAATACTTTGTATTAGTTTTACCCTAATTGATAATGCCAGAAGTATCTAAATATTCGAACATAATACCCAACATCGTTGCCGGGACCATCAGCGGTATTATTCGTTTGTTAAGTAATCGACTGGCAAAATCAAATGCTACTATAAAAGCGCTTATGAATTAAATGTTATTAATAATTATTAAAAAAAATTGATTATGTCATGACAAACTTGATCTATTTAGTCTTAGTTATAGTTTTTATCATAATTGGAACAACGCGTTTAAAGATCCATCCTTTCTTAGCACTTCTTGTCGCATCTTTAGCAATGGGTTTTTTTGGAGGCTTAGACTCTTTAACTATTATTAATAGTTTAACTGAAGGATTTGGACAAACACTAAAAAATATTGGTATAGTTATTGCTTTGGGAACAATCATTGGTGTTTTCATGGAAAAAAGTGGTGGAGCAAATACTATTGCAGAATATTTTTTGAAATTGTTTGGGAAAAATAAATCCCACATAACAATGAGCATAACCGGATTTATCGTTTCAATTCCAGTATTTTGCGATTCTGGTTTTATCATACTCTCAACTCTAAATAAGGCTCTAAATAGACGGACTGGTATTTCTCTTGCAGTATTGAGTATCGCACTTGCAACTGGTCTATATACTACGCACGTTTTTATACCTCCAACGCCGGGGCCACTAGCTGCTGCTGCAATCATTGGAGCCGATGTAGGCTTGGTTTTGATTATGGGAATTATTGTTTCAATACCTGTGGCAATTGTTGGTTTAATGTGGGCTTCGTTTTATTGTTCTAAGTTTAACATCAATGTTGAAATGAGTGAGATTGAAGATAAAAATGAGAGTTCTTCCCCATCAATATATCAGGCACTGCTTCCTATTTTTATACCTATCATTCTTATAAGTATTAAATCTATAGTTGAACATCCTTCTATACAGTTAGATGAGGGAATAATAAGATCATCAATAGTTTTTATCGGTCATCCCGTAGTAGCACTTATGATTGGAGTTACATATACATTAATTAACACTAAGGTTTCATCATCTACAGAGCGATTTGAATGGGTATCAAATGGACTTCTAAACTGCGGATCAATAATACTAATAACAGGCGCCGGTGGAGCATTTGGTCACATATTAAGAGCCACAGATATTAGTGCTAGTATAGGTCAATACTTGATTGAGTGGAATATTGGTATTGTTCTTCCTTTTATAATTGCTGCTTTTTTGAAAACGGCTTTAGGCTCATCCACGGTAGCTATCATTACTACTGCCGCTATGATTGTTCCACTCCTTGATCCTATGGGATATACGAGCTCCATGGCTAGGTCGCTTATTGTATTATCGATAGGTAGCGGTGCAATGACAGTATCTCACTTAAATGATAGTTACTTTTGGGTGGTATCACAATTCTCAAATATGGATACAACTACTGCTCTTCGCTGTCACACACTCGCTACATTATTACAAGGCATCACAGGAATAATTGTGATAAGTATTCTTTCTTTTATATTGTTGTAATATTTATAATTGAAAACAAAATGAATACTGCATAATCTCACCTATTTCGTTCTTAACTATCTCCCCTTTATAGTTTTTTACCGTCCAAGTAATACATATCTGATCTCCACCATCATCTAATACATTCATAACTCCGTACTGACCTCTTATACCGCTCCTACCATGTGAATAGGGACCTCCTTTTACACTAGGTGGCCTATCTAAGGGACCAGCATGAAAGACAGGTATAGGCGCACCTCCTAAAGTAGCATAATCACTATTCGTTCCATCATCTATAGCACTCATATGGGCATCACCACTAACAATGCAAATAGGAATATTATTTTCTTTGATAAAGTTTGCGATATCTTCTCTTTCTTCAGGATACCATCCCCAGTTATCATGATCATCGCATTCAAAGCCATCGTCTGTTTGAATTGTATTATCAACATCACAATTGAACCAACTTAGATCCGGTGTACTTATAAAAGGAAAGCTAGTTTGCCAGACCACCGCTTGATTATTATTTTTTGCATCTAGTAATTGATCTTTGAACCATTGCAAATGATCAGGAGTTCCAAAATTGCTTCCTGGACTAATTTTTTCACATTCGAAAGAATTTTGGCTATCGCAATCACCAATAAAAAGTGGTCTTTTTTTCTCGGAACGTAGGTCTGATAAAATAAATCTCAATCTTCCAATATTAAAAGACTGAGAAATCAGCGTATCGACTGCTCCAAAAGATAGCGGATAATGAGGAACGTAAGACTGATATGCTTGCCGCGCTATACTCTGGCATGCAATTTGACCATACTGATTAGGAGATTGGCCCGAGCTATTATTCGGACCATAGTCATGATCATCCCACATATACGCTATAGGTGTATTTTGATATAGTTTTGATTGTTTTTTTGATCCTAACACTGCCCTATAGTGTGCTAAAAAAGCTTGTTCACAATCTTCTTTTATATTCCCATAATGGAAATCACCCAGCATCAAATAGAACAATGATTTTTCTTCACGAATCCTATCAAAAACAGGATTATTAGATCCAGTTGTGGCACAGGTTGCTAACGTAATCTTATATGAAAATGGTTGATCAGAAGAAGTTCTGAATCGACCTATTAAGTCTTTATCTTTTATAATTATTCCATTTACACTAAATCTATAATAATAATCTGTATTCGGAGTAAGATCATCAAGTGCAATTTTTGAAAAATAATTTAACTCCTGATCTGTATTAACAGTTTTAGAGAATTTTGTTCGTTTTCTAAACCTTAAATCTTCACTGTATTGAATTTTAACATTTGCTACATCACTTGTAGCAAAAGCTATAGTTGCACTATTCTCGGATAATCCGCCTGACCAAAAGTATTCAATATCTTGACCAAAATTGAATCCAGTCACAATTATAGTAAAAGATAATAGGTACTTATATATATTTAGTTTCATTAATCAATCCAATAATTTTTCAAAAGGTTTTATGTAAGTAAATCCATCATATGGATTTTCACTAGGATGCCTAATGGCCCATAAGTAATACATATGGAAGCCTGGCGCAGACGTCTGACTATGAACCTTGCTATCAGTGATAGTTAAAATATCACCATTTTTAATTTTATGTACATCGTCACCTAACTCGCCATGACCGTATCCCCATTCAGGTGAAAATTCATAATAATATATTTCAGGTTGTGAGTGATAATGTGGCGGGTAGCTACTCCATTTCCCAGGGAAATTCAATACTTCACCTATAACCAATTTAGACTCAGGTGGGGCTATCGTTCTATCAAATGCCAAGCGAACTAGCCGGTAGCACGTATCCTCTAACTGATCCTTTCCACGGTGCTCGGTATCAATATCATCATGAGAATAGATTTTACCTTTGAATGTATTTGAATTTGGTGTTTTAATGATTGCAGCTTTTGATGCGCTAGTAGAATTAATTATAGCTTGTTCATTAGGCGCTAGGTGGATTACAGTTGGATCATCATCGATCCAGTTATTCCGATTAAAAGTAAATGTTGAATTATTGTATTCAATATATCCTGCACCATTAATAATTAAGATGGCTATTTCATTTTCTGATTCACATATCTCTATTTTATCATTTTCAGCCATCAATAAAATGTCAAAATAAACCCCTGACTTTTCAAAGACACCATCATAATGGTTTAATCCTTGACTAAAATCTTTTTCTCTGAATTGCGTTATTAAACCCATAATCTCCTCTATCTATTTATCATACGAGAACGAATGATCTGAATAAATTCATCATAACCACTTAAAAATGTGTCCATTGTATGAATAGAAGCACCATAAAATTCAAATTCTTCTACTGACATTCCATCTGGGTCAAAGGCTCGATTAAAATCATTAAAGTTATTTGATAACTTATCAATTATCCTCGATTCAACAGGATTATCAATCCTATTTATTACTTCAATATCTGATGCATTAAATTTATTCCACCAGTCATAAGGCATACTTATCACTATATTGCCGCCAACTAGTTCAGACCAGTGCATATGATTTCTAAATGCCGCAGCTAGAAGCTTAGAACGATATCCTCTTTTCATAAATATTTTGTATGCATTTTTAAATACAGCAATGGAAGCCCAATCTATTACTTCAGGATCCACATCAATGCCCTCATTTTGCCTTACACGCTTTAAATGATCATCAACCCTTCCTACCATAATGGTTACATATGGAGTCAGACTTGCAATATTTAAACCTTTCTTTTCTGCCTCATCAAGGCCTCTCTCTACTGCTTCAGCCACTTGGACAGTCTGAGCAACAGTAAAGCTTACGGTAGCATTTATACATATGCCATTTGACGTTAGTCTCTCAATTGTATTTATGCCTGCGGGTAGAGCTGGGCATTTAACAGCTATATTTGGGCCTAAAGAAGCTAAATATTTTCCCTGCTCGAACATCATATCGGAGTTTCTATAATACTTTGGATTTACTTGTAGAGAGAGTTTTCCTTTTTGTCCATCTGTCGTTTCATAAACAGGTAATAAAATACTTGCAGCTCTTTTGCCAACCTCATCAATAAGATTCCAAAGAATATCATCTTCAGATCCAGATGAATTTGATTCAATCATATTATCAATTACTGGCATCCATACTTCTGGATGGTTTTTTACTGCAGCACATGTGATAACAGGATTAGAGGTTGCTCCGACTGCACCTTCATCAACTGCATACTGCAATTCTACATGGTCATTTGAATCATTCCACCAATCAGATCCTAAATCAGAGGTTTGTTGCATCTTACTTTTCATAAAGATCAGTTAATTGAAATGCTATTCAAATAATTGCGTGCGCTAATGGCATAATGTAATGGATCTGCCTTTTCTGGATCTTGTTCTGCCTCTACAATAATCCACCCTTTATAGTGATTTTGTTGAAGAATTTTAACTATAGATGAAAAATCGATGCAGCCATCACCTGGAACTGTAAAAATGCCAGAAAGAACTGTATTAAGAAATGAGTCGGATGAACTATCATACTTTTTAAATTCTTCTTTTCTTACATCTTTAAAATGGACATGCTCTATTCTTTTCATATTATTTTCAATGAATTTCATCGGATCGATACCTGCATAATAAAGATGACCTGTATCTACACAAAGATTAACACAACTCGGATCAGTAGATTGCAATAATTTTTTTATCTCTTCATCATTCTGGATACACGTTCCCATATGGTGATGATAGGCCAAACGGATACCATAATTATTACATATATCTCCAGCCATATTTAGCGCTCCAATTAGTAATTCCCAATCCGAGTCACTCAAGGTTGGTCTTGAAGCTAAACTTTTATTTATATCACTATGTACTGATCCTGAACATTCGGCAATATTAATTACTTCAGCATTAGCTTCTTTTAGAAAGCTCACTTTTTCTTCTATTTTTTTTAATTCAATATTTTGATTATTCAATAAAAAATATGTTGAATGCCAAGAGGATACCAATTCAAGATTGAATGTATTTAATAGTTCAGACAGTTCAGAAACTTCATTAGGAAATTTATTTCCAAGCTCTGTACCCTCAAATCCAGCCTGATTCATTTCTGAAAGTATTGTTTCAATTGTATAGTCTGACCCCAGTTCAGGAATATCATCATTATTCCAATTGATAGGTGCGACCCCAAAACGAATGCTTTTATTATGCTCAGAATTCTCGTTCATCTTTTAATCTCTTTTCATATTCAACCCTAGCTTCTTCAACTGATGGCATTTCAGATACCTCAGCCACAGGCACATTCCACCAAGCTTCATAACCAGGCACTCGTACCTCTGAATCCACAGATACCTCGATCAAATATGAAAAATTGTTATTCCTTGCAACTTCTAATGCCTCTTTTAACTTGTTTCTATCTTCAACTCTGATACCCTTTATTCCGTATGACTCTGCAAGTTTAGTAAAATTAATTGGTAGCTTATTACCACTGTAGTCACCTGTTTGATGATCTCTCTCACAGTATAGATTTCCAAATCCTTTACTCCCCAAGCTAATAGAAAGTCCATTGATACTACCAAAACCATGATTATTGATAAGAACGATTATAATCTTAATATTTTCCTGTAAAGCAGTTACTATTTCTGAGTTCAGCATTAAGAATGAACCATCACCCACCATTACAATAACATCTCCATTATCCTTAGCTAATCGGATTCCTAGACCGCCAGCGATTTCATAGCCCATGCAAGAATAGCCATACTCCATATGGTACTGGTTGCCATTAACAGTACGCCAAAGCTTATGCATATCTCCAGGCAGACTTCCTGCAGCACAAACCACAGTATCTTCATCATTCATAAAATCTGATACTATACCTATAACTTCACCTTGACTTATAAGAGGTTCATTATTAAGTGCAAAAATTCTATCTACTTCTCTATGCCAGTTACCATTTAGTGCTACTATTTCTTTGTTATATTTTTCATTCACTTTGAAATTATCTATTTGTAATAATTCAGTAAGCTTCACTAAACAAACCTTGGCATCGCCAATTAAAGTTGTGGCAGAATGTTTGATGGCATCATCAGGTGAAACATTTATTCCTAAAAATTTCACATCGACATTTTGAAATAGTGTTTTCGAAGCTGTAGTAAAATCACTCAGCCTTGTACCAATACATATGACCAAATCTGACTTCCTAGCTAATATATTTGCTGAAGAGGTTCCTGTGACACCAATGGCACCTAAGCATTTCGCATGATCCCAGGCTATTGAACCTTTTCCCGCTTGTGTCTCTCCAACAGGAATTCCAGTTTTATTGCAAAAATCAAGCAGTGCAGCTTCTGCGCTTGAGTAAATAACACCTCCTCCTGCAATAATGATAGGTGATTTAGAATTTTTAATGAGATCAGCGGCATCTTGAAGAGATTTTTCATCAGGGGATAGTCTTGGGATAACCCAAACTTTTTCTGTAAACATATCATCTGGATAATCATATGCTTCAGCTTGTATATCTTGCGGTAGAGCAAGCGTAACTGCTCCAGTTAGCGCTGGATCAGTTAAAACACTCATTGCTTCATTTGCTGCATCAATCAATTGTGCAGGTTTGTTTATACGCGCCCAAAATTTGCTGACAGGCTTGAGGCAATCATTTACAGTAATATCATGATTAGTTGGATGTTCGAGTTCTTGCAATACTGGACTTAAGTTTCGTTTATTAAACTTATCTCCAGGTAATAACAATACTGGTAAACGATTTATTGTTGCTCCCGCAGCACCAGTTATCATATTAGTGGCTCCGGGACCAATAGATGATGTACATGCAAATGTTTTTAGTCTTCTATTTTGCTTAGCATATGCAGCAGCAGCATGGACCATAGCCTGTTCATTCCGAGGCAAGAAATGTTTTAGTTCACCATCTTGCTCCAGCGCCTGTCCAATGCCAGCAACGTTTCCATGCCCAAATATTCCCCATACACCAGCAAAAAATGAATTTCTTATTTCATCCCGTTCAACAAATTGGTTTTTCATAAATTGAACCAAGGCCTGGGACATAGTTATTCTCATATTAAGTATATATCAAACTATTATTAGCGTAAATCCCAGTTGGGATTTATATCAAGCGGCGGACTAAAAACAAAAGCAATATTTCCCCATGGGACAGCCTTGAAATTTTGATTACCATTATAACTGGTAGAGCTATTCATGCTGCCAATATTATTTGAATCGTCTTGAACAACAAATATTCCGCTACCGAATACTTCCCCTAGATCCATGTTACAGACATCGATTCCATCTGTGCCGCTGGTACCATCGATATCCTCACCATCTATAATAGAGAACCTACCAACAAAATCATTTTCTCCTTCTCGTGTGTATATAGCATAACTATTATCACCCTGGCTAGATGCAATTAGATAGCCCGTTGTGTCTCCACTATAATAAATAGTTAGCCCTTCAACATCAGCGACAAGGTGTGGCCCTATAGAATCAATTAGTACGCCAGTGTCTGATCCGTTTGGATCTGCTTCATATTTCCAGATACCATGATTTTCTTCACCAATATATAAGTGTCCTAATATATCATCAGCCACACACCCCTCTAGCTGACCAGGCAATTTAAGGGTTCTTACTAGTAATGCATCCACAAGGCCGGAGCCATTATCAAAGAGCTTATACTGCTCAACATTACCTTCTTTATCATTAACTATGGCATACACATCGCCAGTTTGTCTATTCTTATACATGCATGAACCATATACTGAAATACCAAGATTTATATCCCGAGCAGCAATATCAACCAGTGTTCTAGACTCTAAATCAATTTTAAAAACGCCCAGTGTATTGGATACTCTCTCTCCTGCTGTAACAATATCAACGGTTTCATCTCCAAGCTCAAATCCATATCTAATATCCACATTGTTCATTTTTCCAGCCTCAGTTTGAAAAACTTCAGCACCATCAAGATTGTAGACCCTTAGCCCAGCTGATGTCTCATGTTTATCAGTACCAATGATCAGTGATAAGGAGCGATCCGTCGGATGAACCCAGATACATGCATCATCAGCAGTATCATCTGATGATTCGACGGGATCTGTCTCCATGGCAGCATACACATGCTTAATGTGGACTTCATTTTGGTCTTCATTAGAACAGGAATTAGTAAAAATTAAAAGAAGTAGGATGGTTTTATTAAAATACATTTTCATTTTCAATTGTGCTCCTTAAAAATAATAAATTATGTGGAATAAAATTAAAGCGGGGGCTCTGAAAATAAATTTTCTTTTAGAACCCCCGCTCAATTTAACTAGTACAATATTAATTAGAAATCATATTGCAGACCAACTCTGAAGGATGGTCCATAGAGTTCCCTTTGTATTGGTGTTGATTCAGATCCCTGGAAATATCCTAACGGAGCATTATTCAGATTCATTAAATCAGCCAATATTGTCAAGTTAGCCATTGGATCATAGCTCATTGAGATATCTATACGGTTCGCAGGTTCATAATAAACATCTTCATCAGCATCACCACCTACTTCTACAATATATTTATCAGATAGAGCATAGGAAAGTCTTGCTGATAGTTTCTTGGTTTCGTAAGAAAGACTCAAATTCCCTGTATTTCCTGCTTGACCCGGCAGCGTTGTTTTAGCTCTATCTGTGCCATAATCAGCTTCAGACGTGGTTGATGTATAATTCGCGTACACACCAAGTCCGCTCAGTGGACCAGGGAGAAAAGATAGCTGCTGCTGTACGTTAATCTCCCAGCCGCTTAAGGTCGCACCTTCACCATTCGTAGGCATTTTGACCTCTTCATATTCTTTACCCTGCACTGTGTAGTTTTCATATACTCCTACATAGAAATAGTCTGCTATATCTTTTGTGAAGTAACCAAAACTAACAATACCAAGTGGCCCGGCATAATATTCCAGCATCAGGTCAATATTTTTTGAATGTGCTGGTACCAGATCCGGGTTCCCGGCTTCAGCTTCTTCATCTTCAGCCAATACATATGGGACAAGACTACCATAGTTTGACCTGGCCATGGATTCAGTGTAGGCCACACGCGCAAACATATTGTCATTTATTCCATATTTTACATGTAACATCGGCAGAACAATGCTATGATCAGCTTTTTCTGTTACCGCATCAAGTAATGCTAGTGATTCGTCATAAGTACCCTCTTCATCCTCAATCTCTGCTATATCTCCAACCCAGCTGGTGTATTCAGTTGCTGCATTTTCCATACGTGCTCCCGCAATAATATTCATGTTGCCCATACGCATATCTGCCATGCCGTAAAAAGCCGTAAGATCTTCTTTCGCATTCCAGGTTTCAAAAAAAACATCTTCATAGAGAGGAAATCTTTCATAGTCGCCTATATTAGCCTCCATATGATCATGAATTTCATCTACATCAATACCTAGAGTATGTGTATAGTTACCGTCCATAAAATCATTACCATCTATGTCTTTAGTAAATTCTGTCATTGTAATGTCATCATCACCATCCCAGCCCCACAGTTCATTGCCTGTTCTGTCTGACGCTTTTTCTTTGCTGGACATTTTTACACCCGCCTTGACTTTTCCTGACAATGGACCTACTGACAGGTCCATTGAAACATTTACGGCCATTATCTTGTCATCATCAGTAGCTAAATTGCCATCAGGTTCTTTTGTATCCGGGAAATATTTACCTAATAACTCAATTTCATCCAGTTCGTAATTCGATGCATCATCAGGATCAAATGCTCCACCATCATCATCTGTGAAATTTGACATGGTAGGATAATGTTCATCACTATACTCATAGTCCCAGTTTACATCTTTCACTACAAATGTTATATTGGTGCTTGGGGTTCTAAGTTCTTCAGCGTGGGATATAGTATAGCTGTAATCGATATCAATATTCCCAAACTGATGCTCGCCGCCAAAAGTATAGCTATTGATATATGAAATAGAAGTTCTTGATTTTAAGTCACGCTCGATCCTGGCAAGGTTCACTGCCATTCCATCTGCAGGATCATAACCAGATCCGGGCTCTTCTTCATCTACTGATTTATCAAACCTGTATCGCAACCGGTCTCGTTCTTCAAAATCTGTGTACCTGTTCCACATGGTTCTTACGTAGAGCTTTGAGTTTTCATTGAGTTTGTAATCCAGGTTCCCAGTTATGCCCATGCGCTCTCTTGATAGATTATAATTTCTCAATTGAACATCGGTTAGTACTGTACCTTCTTTGTCGTCAGTTGCATAAATAAACGTTGTGTCCGTTGGATCATCTTCATCTACTTCATATTCATCAACCTCTTCCGTTACCCATTCAATTTTATCATCCCATTCCATCTCAATATTATCCGTATGCATATCATTATTCTCATAGCTGCCAGAGATAATAAGTCCTAGCCGGTTATTCATTAACTGATCAGCATAATTTAATGCGGCCATGCCTGTATTCTTGCCCCGCATCGTTCGCTGTCCACCGGCTACTTTTAGATTTATTGTGCGACCATCGTAGTCAAATCCATTTTTTGTAATCAAATTAACTGAACCACCAATAGCATCTCCATCCATGTCAGGCGTAATTGCTTTGCTCAACTCAATACTGCCAAGAAGAAATGAAGGTATAACATCTAATGAAACTATTCGTTCAGTATCTTCCGGGCTTGGAATCCTTATGCCATTCAAAGTAGTTGTATTAAGCTGCGCTTCGGCGCCACGTATCTGAACATAGCGACCCTCACCATGATCTGTTTCCAGCGCAACCGCTGGTAGTCTTTGTATTGCATCAGCTACATTTTGGTCCGGAAATCGTTCAATCATGTCAGAAGAGACTACATTTTTTATATTACCTGCAGATCGTTGCTGACTAAGTGCCTTGGCCTGACCCTGTGCCAAACCGCTTACATTTACTGCATCCATAGCAACATAACTAACATTGAGCTGTACATTTTCATTAACAGGATCTGAACCAACAGTCACAGAATTAGTATAATCAGAATAACCAATGTACGAGACCCTTAGTGTATAGTCTCCTTCAGCCACTCCATTAATTGAGAAGCTACCAGTTCTATCTGATGATGTTCCATAATTGGTGGCCTCTAAAAATACGTTAGCACCAGGGAGAAAATCACCTGATCTAGAATCAGTTACTCTTCCAGTAACAACACCAGCAGCAATAAACTGACTTGATAGCACAAATGTAATAAGGCTTAATATTAATCTGTTTCTCATGGTATCTCCTTTATTTCCTGATATTGAATCCAACAATCAATAAAAATATTGATAATTGTCCATACAATTATAATAAATTATTGAATTAGAAACAACTCTACTACAAAGATATTCATTGAAAATAAATTGTAATGACTAAAAAATATTTACAAGTGGGTTTAGTAGGTGCAGGACGCATTGGGAAAATGCATGCTGAAAATATTGTCAATCATTTTCCAGGAGTCAGATTGAAAAGCATTGCTGATCCTTCAATTGATAAAGACTGGCTTGAATCATTGAATATAGATAATGGCTACACAAATCCTGAAGAAATCTTTAATGATGATGAGATTGGTGCAGTTATCATAACATCTCCTACCCCAACTCATACGAACTATATAAAAAATTGTGCTGAAAATAATAAACACATATTCTGCGAAAAACCGATCGCACTTACAGTAAATGAGATCAAAAAAGTCATAGATATAGTAGAACATCACAACGTTTGTCTTCAGGTTGGACTAAATAGAAGGTTTGATAACAATTTTAAGGAAATGAAAAATAAACTAGAGGATGAATGTATTGGAGAAATTTATTCTATCCATATAATTAATCGTGATTCATTCATACCAAGATTGAAATTCTTGTTTTCATCTGGTGGCCTACTTCTTGATCTATCAATACATGATTTCGATATGGTGCAATATCTCACTGAATCAAAAATAAAAGAAATATATGTCAGTGGGGATACTTTCATTGAGCCAAAACTAAAAGAAATTGGTGACATTGATACTGCAACAATAACACTGGAACTGGAAAACAATATTTTATGTTCTATACAAAATTGTAGACAAACACAATATGGATACGATCAGCGAATTGAAATATTTGGATCAAAAGGCTCATTAATAGTTGAAAATGATCATGAAGATTTATGCTTATTGATTACAAATACCGATACAAGACGATCCCGCCTTAAAGATTCATTTGTTGAGAGGTATAAGAATTCTTATATAGCAGAATTAGATCACTTTTTTAAATGTGTACAATCAGGCAACAACCCTAGTGTAGGTGCGAGAGACATGCTCTCAGCTGTCCAGGTTGCCATAGCTGGTCAAGAATCTTTAAAACAAAATCTACCACAGAGAGTCATTTGTTGAGTCAAATCCAACTAGCGTTAATAGGTTTTGGTCGAATTGGTAAAATTCACGCAGAAAACATCTTACGTATGCGGGATGTTGAAATAGCAATAGTGATTGATCCTCTCATTGAAAGTGATAGTCAACTCTTTAATAATGAGACTGAAACTGGTAAAGATATTGAGAGCTTATTAAATCGAAGTGACATAGATGGTGTCGTGATTTGTTCGCCATCTAAATACCATGCTGATCAAATAAAAACTTTAGCCCCAAATATAAAAAATATTTTCTGCGAAAAACCGATTTCTCTAGACCTAGAAGAAATTTTATCTATAAAAGAATTATCGATCAACGATGGTCTGAATCTACATATTGGGTTTAATCGTAGATATGACCCTGATTTTCAAAAACTAAAAAACAATATTCATAATGGTGCAGTAGGTGATATCTACCAGATAACTATCACTTCAAGAGACCCCTCTCCCCCTACAATTGAGTATATTAAAGATTCGGGAGGATTATTTTTGGACATGACCATTCATGACTTTGATATGATCAGATATTTAACGAATGCAGAAATAGTAGAAATTTATGCAAAAGGCAAGTGCATGATAGACCAAAATATTGGTTCCTCTGGAGATATTGACACTGCTATTATTAATCTAAAGCTTAGTAATGGCGCTATCGCAAGCATAAATAACTCAAGAAAAGCTGTATATGGGTATGATCAACGCATTGAAGTTTTAGGATCTAATGGAAATCTACAGGCAGGAAACCAACCACTACACACTATAAACAAAGGAACAAATAATGGTTTTTCATCAGCCAATCCAAAAAACTTTTTTATTGATAGATATGCTAATTCATATAAAATAGAAATGCAGAATTTTATTAATACAATTAGAGGTGAAAAGGCTTCATACTCTACTATAAATGACGCTCTGAAAACATTAGAGGTTGGCATAGCTGCTAAAAAATCATTAACAAAAAATAAACCAATACAATTATAAAATTACTAGTTTGGATAAATCATGAAAATATTAAAAACTCTATTTTTGACTATTTGTATTCTTGTTTCAGCATGCTCTAAGTCTAATGACTCTAATGTCAATAAAGATCGGACATACACTATTAACATGGTGAGCCATGGTCAGGCGTCAGATCCTTTCTGGTCAACAGTAAAGAACGGTGCTGAAGATGCCGCAGAGCATCTCGGTGTAAATTTAATTTACCAAGCGCCAACTAGCTTTGACATGGTCACTATGGCACAAATGATAGACGCCGTAACAGCCACTCTGCCTGATGGGCTGATCGTTTCAGTACCAGATATTGGAGCACTAAAGAACAGCATTGGCAATGCTATAGATAAAAATATACCAGTAATTGCTATTAATTCTGGTCAAGATATAATGAAAGAATTAGACATTCTAACCTATGTCGGGCAGAGCGAATTTGAGGCCGGTGTGAAAGCGGGTGAGGGTTTATTAAAATACAATATTAAAAAGGCGGTATGCATCAATCATGAGGTAGGAAATATTAGCCTAGATCATCGTCAACAAGGCTTCGAGTATTTATTGAATCAAAATGGTATTGATGTTACAACAATTCCAATTGACGCAACGGATCCTTCAGAAACAAAAGAATTGGTACGTTCCTACTTAAACACTTACCCTGACACAGATGCAATCTTAACATTAGGTCCGCTGGGCGCACTGCCAATGTTAAAATTAATGAGAGAGATAAATCAGAATGGAAATATAAAAATGGCTACCTTTGATTTTACTCCGGAAATAATCGATGGTATCTTAAATGAAGAAGTTGTTTTCGCTCTAGATCAGCAGCAATATTTGCAAGGTTATTTACCAGTTATTTTTCTTTATCTATATTTAACTAATAAAAATACACCAGCATTTTCTGAACTTCAAACTGGCCCCAGTTTTATCACAAAAGAGAATGCCAATCAAATTTTAGAGCTTAGTAAAAGAGGTACGAGATAGAATATTTAAAAAAATTATTCATGAGGCCCGAGAGCGGAGCGTTGGCTGGGTTAATTTTTGTATGGATCTTTTTCTCCATTTTTGGCCACAATGCTTTCTTGTCGCTTTCTGGCACAAAATCTTATTTACAGGTAGCATCTGAAATTGGCATACTATCCATTGGTGTTACGTTATTGATGATTAGTGGTGAATTTGATTTATCAATAGGCTCAATGATTGGCTTTTCTAGCATGTCCATGACCTTATTAACTATATATACAGATATCTCAATGCCCGTAGCTGCATTGCTAACACTATTAATAGTATTAGTACTTGGATTCTTGAACGGGCTGATTGTAGTGAAAACTGGCTTACCATCATTTATTATTACTCTTGGATCTCTTTTTATTATACGCGGTATTACAATTGGAATTTCTAAAATAATGACTGGTCGAACTCAAATAGGAGGCCTAGAGACTGCTAGTGGATACAATTTAATGAACCTTTTATTTAATAATGAGGCAAAGATCGGAGGAACAACATTCCCCATATCGATTCTCTGGTGGCTTGTGATAGGAGTAGTTGCGTTTGTTTTTCTTAATAAAACACAAATAGGTAATTGGATTTTTGCTACCGGAGCCTCAAAAGAGACCGCTGCGCTAATGGGGGTTCCCATAAATAAAGTAAAAATATCTCTATTTATTCTTACTTCTTTTTGTGCATGGTTTATTGCCATGACACAAACAACCACTTATGGTGGCGCTGATGTTCTAAGAGGTGAACAAAAAGAATTTATCGCCATTATTGCGACCGTGATGGGCGGCACCTTATTAACTGGTGGATATGGCTCAATTATTGGCACTATGATTGGAGCTCTAATTTTTGGTATGGTTCGCCAGGGAATAATTTTTGCAGGTGCTGATGCAGATTGGTTTCAGGTATTTATGGGAATAATGCTGATAATTGCTGTATTAATTAATGGAATATTTCGAAAAAGATATGTTACAGCCTAATAACGGAAATCTTCAATTAACAAATATCTATAAATCTTTTGGAAGCGTGACCGCTCTCAATGATGTTTCTTTATCAACTACACCAGGTAAAATTCATTGTATTCTAGGTGATAATGGTGCAGGAAAATCAACACTAGTAAATATTATGTCTGGTGTTATCAGTGCAGATAAAGGTGACTATTTAATTAACGGTGATAAAGTGAATTTTAGTACACCTAAGCAGGCATTAAATGCAGGTATTTCCACTGTTTATCAAAATCTAGCAATTATACCAATGCTAAGTATTTACCGCAATTTTTTTCTCGGTAAAGAACCAATAAAAAATAAATATTTTAAGTTTATTGATAAAAATTTTGCTACTGGGACAACACAAAAAGAGCTGGCAAAGTTTGGCATTACTATTGATGATATAGAGAGACCAGCTGGAACATTATCTGGAGGACAGAGACAATGTCTAGCAATAGCAAGGTCACTTTATTTTGGAGCAAAAGTGCTAATTCTTGATGAACCCACATCTGCGCTGGGAGTCAAAGAGTCTACTAATGTTCTAAATCAGTTAGTTATGCTTAAGGAAAAAGGGATAAATATTATTCTTATTTCACATATTATTGATCATGCATATGATGTGGGAGATGTTTTCTTCATTTTAAAAATGGGCAGGCTTGAAGGCTCATATAATAATGATGACATCTCACCAAAAATATTACGCTCTATCTTGAGTAAATGATATAAAATAAAAAAAAGGTAATTGAATGAAAAAAATTGGAGTTATCGGATTAGGAAATATGGGTATGGGGATTGCCAATAATCTAATCAAGTCTGGTTTTTCTGTCATAGGATTTGACTTAGTTGAAAAAAGACTAAAAGAACTTATCGAGAATGGTGGAACAGCAGCGACTAATACAGTGCAGGTTGGCAATGAAAGCGATGCGGTATTTGTTATGGTTATGAATGGTAAACAGGTTAAATCAGTAGTCTCTGATCTAGTAACAGGCCTAAAAGATCGAGGTACTATAATTTTAACAGCAACCATAACCCCTGAAGAAGCTGTGGAAGTATATTCTATTGCAAGCTCTAATGGTGTAGCTATGCTAGACAGTCCTGTATCAGGGGGAATGGATGGCGCACATAATGGTACACTGACTCTCATGACTGCTGCGAAAAAAAGTGATTTCGAGAATTGTACTAGAATACTAGAAGCCGTTTCCAGCAATATTTTTCATGTTGGAGAGAATATAGGTGAGGGGCAGACCGTTAAGGCCTCTTTGCAGGCCTTTATTGGAGCAACTTTTACATCAATTTTTGAGGCATTAGTTTTGGGCTCAAAAGCAGGTATTAAAGGACAGATTTTATACGATGTGTTTAGTTCCAGTGGCGTGGGTAGTCCTCTATTCAAGAATTGTGCTTCTCTAATAATGGATCGGAAATTCAAAGACACGGGTAGTCACATTTCCACTATGTATAAGGATCTAGGCATTAGCCTAGGTATGGCAAAAAATAATGGAGTTCCACTTTTCACTGCGGGTGCTGCCTATGAACTATTTCAGGCAGGTATTTCTATGTACCCTGATGAGGATAATTGGTCAATAGTAAAATTATTAGAGAAAATTTCTGGGACCAAAGTTGAATGGTAATAAAAATAATTTAAAAAGTTAACAAACTATTTAATGATTAAATACGGAGCAATATAATGGCAAAACTAGGTGTGATAACTGATGGGATCAGTAGAGACTTGGAGCATGCATTGAGAGTGATGCATGACAATGGGTTAAACCAAGCAGAATTACAATTTATTGGTGATAAAGAGGTTGGTGATTTGAACGCTAATGAGCTTGAGAAAACTAAACAACTTATAGACCAATTTGAGATGGAAGTTTCTTCTATCTCACGCCATAATTTTGCCGGTCTAGGTGTCCATGATGTATCAGTGGGTGACAATAATTATATTCATCATATGGATAAATTAAAGCTCTGCATTGAAATGGCACAGCAGTTCAATGCCCCACTGGTTAGAATAATGAGTTTTCAAAAAGAAATGGTCCTTTTCGGAAAGTATGGAGCTGAAAAATGGAATGTGAGTGCTGGAGCTTGGGAAAAACTAGTTGAATTAATGGGCCCCGTAGTAGAATTAGCAAAAAATGAAAATATCATTCTTATTGTCGAGACAGGGAACAATGCTATGATCACTTCATGCTTCCTAGGTCGCAAGTTGATTGATGATCTTGGTACTGATCACTTAAAAATATTGTGGGATCCTGCCAATGCGCTTTATTGCGGAGAGGACCCGAGTGTAGATGCTTTTGATTCAATGGCAGGAGGATATTTAGGGCACGTCCACATGAAAGATGTGATTGTTTCTATTCATCAGGCCAGTATTGAATGCGTAACACTTGGTACGGGGCAAATGGCCCCACATCTATCACAAATCGCTAAAAAATTAAAAGAGATTAATTATCAAGGAGCAATGTCTCTTGAAAGTGTTTATCGACCAACTAATGGTGATTTTGAGGATGGATTTCATTCGTCATTAACTTTATTTAAAGAATTATTTTCATAATTGAAAATTTATTCTTTATCTAATATATCAAATAAAATGCTCAATATTAAAAACATAGTTTTAATTCTTTTATTTTTATTGATTTCTTGTTCAAAAAATGAAAAAGAATACTTTTTTAAATATGCTAATGAACAACCAGAGAGTTCAATTAGGAGTCAGTCCATGCTTTTTTTCAAAAATCAGCTTGAGACAAAAACAAACGGCAGAATTAAGGTTGAATTATTTTTTAGTGGTGTCCTGGGTAATGAGAGGGAATTGATGGACCTTGTTGCAACTGGAGTCCTACAGGGTACACGAGGCGGATTCTTCGCTGATGCTAATCCTAAATTTAATCTTATAACACTTCCATTTCTTGTAGATGGCTGGGATCAGGCACTACAGTTGGTAAATAGTCCTTTTATGCAAAAAATCAATATTGGGGCTAGAGTTAGAGGCTTTCACATCCCAGCAACAGGTATTTCACAGGGATTTCGTGCACATACGAATAACGTAAAGCCAATTCAGCATCCGAATGATCTTAAAGGTCTGAAAATGCGTGTTCCAATGCAAGAGGTTTATGTTCAGACTGCGCTTGCTTTTAAAGCAAATCCGCAGGAGCTACCATTTATTGAAGTATATCATGCTCTTCAAACTGGAGTAGTGGATGGCCAAGATAATGCTCCATCAAATATCTGGGATTTTAAAATTTATGAAGTCTCTGATTATTTAACTATCTCCAACTACGCCACTGGCCCAGATCCTTTTATGGTAAATCTTAAATGGTATGAAAGCTTACCCAATGATTTACAATTGATTTTTGATAATACGGCTAGAGAGACCATTGCGATGAGCGATAAATTAAATCGCAAAGAAGAATCTGAATTCATTGAAAAGCTGACCCAACATCTTGAAGTAAATTATCTAACATATGATGATCTAGAACCTTTTCGTAAAGCAGTTGTGCCTGTATATCAATATTTTGTTGATCAAGGAACTTTCAGTTTCGAGGAGATTGATGAAGCTCGCATAGCTGCTTCAAAATAATAAATGATTACAAATTAATTGTAAGATTAAGCAAAATTAAATTATGAAAAAATTTGCTCCTATATTTATGCGAATAATAGAAGACATAATATCTTTATGTTTGTTTGCTGTATTTGGTATAACGGTAATACTTGTAGTTTTGAGGTATTTTTTTAATACATCAATAACAGGCGCCAACGAAATAGTTATAATTTTATTTATATATTCGACTGCTATTGGCGCATCATTGGCTATCGCTAAAGGCGAACATATTTCAATAACATTTTATACTGAAAAGTTGCCAAAAAGATTTTCTAAAACACTGCAACTTATTCAACTCTTTTTACTAGCCATAATTAATGCTGTAATCTTCTGGTATTGTTTTCAATGGATAGAAATAACTGGAGGATATAAAATGCCTATGACTGGACTGCCTCGTTCAGTGGCGCTACTTAGTATTCCTATAGGCTGTGGAATTGCATTGATTTTCTGCGTGAATTCAGTCATCACGGTCTTACGTATTAACGAGGGAGATAAATTACCTCATTCCTCTGAACCTCTAATAAATAAATAACCTTATCAGTTAATTTGTTTTTACTTTTATTCAGCCTAGCCATATTTCTTTTTATTGGTGTTCCAATTGCCTATTCCTTGGGACTATCGACCCTAGTTTATTTTTTTGTATTTCAACCTGATCTCATTCAGGTTTTACCGCAGCGGCTCTTTGCGGGAATGGATTCATATGCTTTGATTGCGCTCCCACTTTTTATTTTTATGGGACAAGTGATGAATAAAAGTGGCATTACTTCACGTTTGATTAATTATTGTTTGATCATTGTCGGTCGCTTTCGCGGAGGATTAGGTTTAGTGAATGTTGCCTCCAGCATGCTATTTGGGGGTATCTCTGGTTCTTCTACATCTGATACAGCATCTATTGGCTCGATTCTAATTCCAGAAATGAACAAAAGAGGATATCCTGAAAAATTTTCAGCAGGACTCACTGTTGCATCTTCCACTATGGGGATGATTATTCCTCCTAGTATCCCCATGGTTCTTTTTGCTGTTACGGCTCAAGTATCTGTAGGTAGGATGTTTTTAGGTGGTGTTATTCCGGGTATTATAGTAGGTGTACTACAGTTGCTCATTACTTTATGGATCTCAAGACAAAACAATTACCCTAAGGAAGATAAACGATTTACGCTTAAGGAATTTTTCTCTGAAACCTTGAAATCAGTATATATTCTTATTATGCCAATCTTTATTGTTGGCATTGTAGTCCTAGGAATTACTACGGCCACCGAGTCTGCCGCCATGGGTGTGCTTTATGCTTTAGTAATTGGCTTTCTAATAATCAAAGAGCTCACAATTAGTTCATTTATTGATGCAGTTCGTTCATCTGTTATGATGAGTGCTAAAATCATGATCATAATAGCATTTTCTAAAGTGTTTATATGGATACTTGCCTATGAACATATTCCAGAAATAATAGCAAACTCTGTTATTAATATGGGGCTGCCACCTACTATTATGATGTTTTTAGTTATTATTTTAATTCTTGTCTCTGGAACTTTTATTGATGTCAGTCCTGCGATTTTGCTCCTAACACCTGTTCTTTTACCAGGTATAATTGAGGCAGGCGTTTCTCCGGTGTTGTTTGGCGTCGTATTGGTCGCGGGTTTGGCTGTAGGAGCCTGTACGCCACCTGTAGGTAATTGTTTAAATGTCTGCGCCATTGTTTCTGGATTAGGTATAAATACGATTTTTCGAGGAGCTATTCCTTTCTTAATAGCAAATGTAATCACATTATTCTTGATAACCTGTTTTCCTGAACTAGTCATGTGGCTTCCTGACCTGATTATGGATTAAATATATGCAATATGATATAACGTTAATTGGTAACTATACTAATGACACAATTGTTACTCCTTCTGAGACTAAACAAGTTGATGGAGGGGGTTTTAATTATGGAGCACACGCAGCAGTTGCTCTTGGTGCAAAAACAGCTGCAATAACTCGATTAAATAAAGATCATAGTCATGTTGTAGAAAATCTTGAGAATCTAGGTGTAGATGTTTTTCCAACGTATACACCTAATTCAACACACATAAAATTAATTTATCCTACAAATGATTGGGATACTCGTACACTTATTATGTATAAATCAGCAGGTTCATTTTCTTTCAATCAATTTGATGATATTAATTCAAAAATTTTCTTGATTAATGCTTCAGTTAGAGATGAGGTTAATCAAGACATAATCCTAAAATTAAGCAAAAAACAATCATTAATAGGTATTGATCTTCAAGGGTTTATTAGAGATAAAAAAGATGATGGCACTCTTTTTGACAGTACTTGGGAAGAAAAAGAAAAAATATTAAAAAATATACATTACTTAAAAGCTGATGCTGTAGAAGCACAATTTTTATCTGGTGAATCTGATATTATTTCTAGCGCAAGAGTTCTTACATCATTTGGACCAAAAGAAATTATTATTACGCATAAGGATGGTATATTGGTATATGCCAACAATGAAATAATTGAAAGACCATTCAAATCTAAAAAAATAGTAGGTAGGAGTGGACGGGGAGATACTTGCGGAGCTAGCTACGTATATATGCGGCTGTCACTATCTCCTGACTTAGCTGCTACCTGGGCTGCCGCTGCTACAAGCATTAAGATGGAGTCTGATACTCCACTATTAAAAAATAAAACGTATATAGAATCACTAGTTAAACAATATAATTTGTAAAAAAACAAAAACCCTGAGAAATCAGGGCTTTAATGCTCCGGAGGAGGGACTCGAACCCCCGACCTGGTGGTTAACAGCCACTCGCTCTACCAACTGAGCTACTCCGGATCGTTTTGTTAAATTATTTCTTGAAAAAAGCTGGCAAATTTATTGCGCTTTGAGTTGCTCTCAAAGTTACATTTCCTTTTCAGCTATTAAAACTCTGCCTTCATCAAAAAGACCTGATTCAATATTTCGAGTGCTCATATAAACAATGCCATCTTTGTTGTGTGATTCACCATAAGTTGAATGAATTGATTTTAATCCGCCAAGCCATTTACGCTTATCAGATAAATAAACAAGATCCCCTACATCTGCTGACATTTTATCCATATCATTTTTTGAAAAACGAATATGATTTTCACAGGCATCATCTTGTTTATAAACTACCTCAATTTTTTCGCCAATGCGCTCATTCAATGCTGAACCTTTGAACATTGTTTTTGCTTTTTGAATAGATGCTGAAGTAAGACCTTCTATAGCTTTTTGCTCATCATAAGGAACAAAATAACCAACAATAACCGGAACAAGAATAATGACAAAAACTGCAGAAAACACTTGAGCAGACATCTCCAAATTCCCTACTAATATCAACGCAAATGCCAACCCGGCAATCAAGGAAATACCAACCATTTCTGTACGTCCGGATCTCCTGGTATTAAAAATTTCCACAAAGCGTTTATAATAATTTCCCATTACAGTGACAAAAACTCCTACACCAACGCAAACAACCGTATTATAAAATGCCCGGATATAGGAATAAGGCCTTGCCGGGTTCATTTCAATACCATGATCGAATGGCGCAATAAAAACTCCGGGAAATCTTGCACCAATAATCATCAAGAGAACTCCACCTAAAAATGTTGTAATTACACCTGCTGGTGTAAATCGTTTCCAAAAAACACCCATAAAGATAGCCACGACCAATGGTGGTGTTAACGTGGAATGAAAATATCCATGAGCTTCATAGACTGTTGGAAAATTTTTAAATGCCAAGACAGCCACCACTCCTAGAGCTGTGATACCAATTGAAGCGAGGCGGGCTATATAAAGTTCTTTGTGTTCTTTTTCAATTTCACTTTTGTGGGAAACGTTTAAAAAAGAAGCAATTGGCCGATAAATATCATTCACACAAATAGCTGCGGTAGCGTTTATCAAAGTATCTACAGTTGACATTAAAGCAGCTGTTAAAGCAGCCATCACAAATCCAAAAACTCCGGGACTGGTTATAATACTTGCTACAACGACAAATATTTCATCTGGGGATGTGTTGGGGCTGATAATATCAGGTGAGACTACAGAAATAGCTTTTCCAAGCCAACCAGCACAGCCAACCACAACTGCTGAAAGAGGTAAAACAAACATGATATTAACCGCAGCAGCTTTGCGTCCTTCATTTACACTTTTACAAGCCATAAAACGCATAAGCAAACCTTGATTCATAAAAAGAAAACCTATAGACCCAGCCACAGCATCTTGCCAAAAAATACCTACAAAATTAAAACTCGAAGGTTGATTAAAATCCGCCAGCGGCAATTTCCATGTTGTTGGTAATAAATCCCAAAAAACGGTGAAGCCACCTAAATATGAAATACCTATAGCAAACAGCATAAACCCTGCAAATAAGAGAATAAAACCCTGCAGCAAATCGGTAAAGATAACTGCAGTCTGTCCACCAAAGGTAATGTAAATCCCCGTAATTATTGCGATAACAACAATGGCGCGCATCAAAGTAATATCCAGGGTCATACCCATTATATTGAACGCTTCCGGCAGCATCGGAATAACAGCTTTACCTAATGTTAAAAACCCAATACCGATATATCCAATCATATATAGTAATAAAAGGATTGTAGCTAGAAACCGTGCCGAGGGGCTGAACCGCTTTTCAAAATATTCCGGAATGGAACGTACTTTTGAGTACACAATGATCGGCAGCCAGCCAAACATGAAAAACGGAACAAAAAACCAGTCATTTAAGTAGGTCATGGATGAACTGATACCATGCTCAAATCCTTTGGCTGAATATTTTACAAAACTATGGCTGCCCACTCCCGTTGCGACTATGGACATTGTTATCAACCACCAACTAAACCGACGGCCTCCAAAAAAGAAATCAGAGGTACTTTTTGTATAGCGGCCAAAATAACTCCCAAACAGCATAATTACGATAAAATAAACGATCATCACAACCCAGTCGGTCGTTGTGCCTATATTATGGAAAGTTTCCATTTTTTTATTTCAACGCTAGAAAAGTTAAAATGGCATGAATAGCCATGAACCAGCCGTAACCCAAAAACAAAATTTTCATCCATTTCCGATGGTGGGGTTTATCCATATCCAGGGATTTTGTTTTCCAAACTAAATAAACTCCTGAAAAAAAGAATACAGCTCCTAATCCATATAAATAGAAATAGGGCAACCAGGAATGTGTAAAAAGATCCATTTAGAGTGAATCGAAATGCGGTTTTAGGATATCGTACGTTTCTTGCAACCCTTCCACCTGCACCTTTGTATGGCCTACAACCGGCATGAAATTGGTATCACCCTGCCAGCGAGGTACAATATGGTAATGGATATGCTCTTCAATTCCTGCTCCTCCAGACTTACCGATATTTGCTCCAAAATTAAACCCCTCTGCATTCATTGTTCCTTTAAGAATAACCATGGCTGAATCTGCTAAAGACATGATTTCATTGCGTTCTACAGTGTCCAAATCATTGGAATTATCAACATGTGCATATGGAGCGACCATTAAGTGTCCATTGTTATAAGGATAAATATTCATGAGCACAAATGTATGTTCTCCCCGATAAAGAATGAGCGTTTCCCTGTCATCGTTTAGTTCAGGTTTATCACAAAAGATACACCCCTTTTCTTTTTCCGAACGGATATAATCCATCCTCCAAGGCGACCATAATCTATCCATGGAAAATGGTGAATGGTAACTGATGTATGGTCATAGGACAATGGAATGGATGGATGGATGGATGAATCGACGAATCACTCCACCAATTACCAATCTACCAGCTACCACTAACCAGCTCCCATTACTCTTCATCTTTTTGTGACTTAGCAATTACCTTTCTTTCTATATCCTTCGGCATTTGCTCATAATGGCTGAATTCCTCAGTGTGTAATGCCCTGCCGCCTGTTAATGATCGCAGAGTTATGGAATAGTTATATAAAAGCCCTTGGGGAACTTGTGCCTTGATGACCTGTAAAGAGCCTTCTGAATCCATACCCATGATCTTACCGCGACGTCCGGAAATATCTCCCATAACGTCGCCCATATGATCTTCCGGGACCTTCACTTCTATATTTATGATTGGTTCAAGCAAACTTGGTTGTGCCTGCATAAATGCTTCCCGAAAGGCATGTTTACCGGCAATTTGGAACGCAATATCCTTTGAATCCACAGGGTGTTGTTTTCCATCATAAAAGTCTACTTTTAAATCGACAACTCTGTATCCTGCCAACACACCTTCCATACATGCAGAATTCACACCCTTTTCAACCGATGGAACAAATACACGGTCTACATTCTGCCCCACAAGTGAATTAGAAAATTCCACACCTTCACCTCGCTGTTTGGGTTCAATGCGCATCCAGACTTCAGCAAACTGACCTGCACCACCACTTTGTTTTTTATGACGGTATTTTGATTGTCCATTGCCTTGAATTGTTTCGCGATATGGAATTTTTGGTTCTTTTAAATGGATATCTACATTGAAACGCCGTTTCAATCTATCATGAATCACTTGCAAGTGCAGTTCACCTTGTCCTGAAATAATGGTCTGTTTTATTTCTGGATCTACTTTATAAATAAATGTTGGATCCTCTTCATGCAGAGTGGACAAGCCAACCGCCACTTTTTCTTCATCCCCTTTTGAATGAATTTCGATTGCTGCATGAATATTCGGTTTTGGATAGGATACCTCCTTAAGCATTACTCTTAAAAATGAACCACAAAGAGTATTTCCGCTATGGGTATCTTTGAGTTTCACAACTGCACCGAGATCCCCGGCAGCCAATTCACCTATATTGCTCCGATCTTTTCCATTCATGATGAATAATTGGCCAAATCGCTCATTTTGACTTCTGGATGTATTATACAGATCAACGCCAGTGCTTACCCGGCCGGAATACACTCTGAAAAAAGATAATTCACCTACATGTCCCTCTGAAATTGATTTATATACAAATACTACAGGATCACTGCTGGCCAAGTCAACTGTCTTTTCTTCGCCGCTTCTGGCATCCAAAGCAGTGATCTTGGCCCTGTCTACAGGCGAAGATCCAAACTTGGAGATAAAGTCCATTAACCTTGCCACACCAATATTTGAAGTTGATGATGTGCAGAACAACGGGATAAATGTCTGGTTCTGAACTGCAGCATGAATACCATCACGCATTTCTTCTTCACTCAAATTACCTTGCTCGAAAAATTTCTCCAGAAGGGTATCATCTGATTCAGCAACATACTCAATTAAACTTTGATGCAGTTCATCCACTTGCAGCTGAAAATCCTCTGACAGTTCAGATTCGGTGAATTTTCCAGAACCATCTGTATTGTATTCAATCAGTTCACTGCGCAAAACATCAACAACTTTACTAAAACCAGGGCCGTGAGTAACAGGCAACTGCATTGGAAAAACATTGTGGCCAAATCTTTCTTTGCATTGATTAAGAACCTGGTCGAAATTGACATGTTCGCGATCCAAGCCGTTAATTACAATTATTTTAGGTATTTCATTCCTTGTTGCATGATCCCAAACCTGTTCTGTCCCAACCTCAACACCATTGACAGCGCTGACAACAACGACTGCCATGTCAACCACAGCTAATGAACTTAATGCTTCACCAATAAAATCAGAATAGCCGGGAGTATCAATCAGGTTGAATTTCTTTTCATTCCATTCGGTAACCATGGGTGTAGCGTGGATTGAAATTTGCCTTTGCTGTTCACCGGGATGATAATCGGATGCAGTATTACCGGCATCAATCGTACCCAAACGGTTAATTTGGCCATTGCAGTAAAGCATCGCTTCACTCAAGCACGTTTTACCGCTGGCACCATGTCCAACCAATGCAAAGTTTCGAATATCAGCTGTTGCGTATTGTTTCATGAGTTTTTCCTCGGTTTAAAATTGTGTCATTGATGATTCTTTCCGCATTCCCATTGAAAAAAGAGTCCAAGTGTACTGACCTGGAGACAGCAAATCAAGTTTTTCTATGAGTGAATTAACCGTTTGTTACTTTGTCAATATAGGATCGTAATGCAGGTATAAGGTATGTGTCTGTTAAGTTTTCTTTTTTAAATGCATTAGCTAATATTTTCAAACGTTGTTCAATTGGTTTTGATTTATTAACCACAATATAACTTTCATTATCAATGGTACATGCCCCGCCATTGAAATTGCCTTTATCCTGAACAATATTAATGTCCATTTTTTCAGCAAGATCTTCAAACATGTTCATCAATTTATCCGGGGTTACGTTCACAATAAATCCTGGCGCTCTTTTTCAATTAAAAAATCTACTGCTTTACGAACATCTTCAACATTGTCTTTATTAACCACTAATGTTGCATCCTCCGTAGATATGACCACTACATTGTCCAAACCTACTACAGCTGTAAAATGGTCATTATTTTGTATAAAATTATTATTGCCATCAATTACAACTCCGCCGCCCTTAACGAGGTTACCATCTTTTCGCTTGGGCAGTACATCATAAACAGCATTCCAGGACCCCAAGTCATTCCATCGAAAATCAGACTTAATAACATATATATTTTTTGTTTTTTCCAAGAGTCCATAATCGATGGACTCAGGAACGATTTCTGTCCATATATCTGCAAAAGACTTCCTGGATTTAATTCGTTTTCTTATCTTTTGCAATTGTTCACTCAATTCAGGCATGTGCTGGCCCAATTCTTCTAGAAATACATCTATTTTCCATATGAAAATGCCTGCATTCCATAGGAAATCTTTGCTTTTAATAAATCGCTTTGCTGTATTCAAATGGGGTTTTTCTGCAAATGTGCGGACGGGATAGGCATCCAGTTTATCCACTTTTTTATCGGGGTCGTATTGGATATAGCCGTAAGCCGTTGAAGGAAACGTTGGCTGAATGCCTATCGTAACAAGTGCTTCCCTTTCTACAGCCACTTTTGAGGCATGGTTCAATGCTTTTTCAAAAGCACGGTGACCTACAATTAAATGATCTGCCGGGAAAATGCCCATGACCGCTTCATTATCAATTTTAGAAATATGCAAAGCGGATAAACCAATGCAAGGAGCGGTGTTTTTACCGCTGGGTTCAGCAATGATATTTTTTGGCAGAACGCCTTTAATTTCTTTCTTAATTACAGTGTTTAAATCCTTGCGTGTGGATATGTAAACAGCTTCAGTTTTTTTGCATTTACTTAAGCGGTCAACTGTAATCTGCAGCATAGTCTGATCGCCAATAATCTTTAACAATTGTTTTGGCTGCGCCTGCCTGCTCATGGGCCAAAAACGGGTTCCGCTGCCGCCGGCCATGATTACACAATACATTATTTATTTATCCATTAAAATAGGTTGATATTCAATATCCCAGTTAGCCCGGATTTCTATGGTATCCGGCAAAACGTAAAACCATTCACTAGGTTCAAAGGGAAATGCACTACCGTGGGAATATTCGGTATTTTGATCCCTGTCATCGAAGACAAAGAAAATATATGAGCTTTCCGGTATGTTATTATACTCAAAACGACGTTCCGAATTTACAACACTCTTAAAATTCCATTCGTTGTTTTCAACACTTTTTATATGTGTAATCAAATTCCCTGAATCATATCCTTTGACTGATCCTGAAAATCCTCCATATCCCTGGGGACGTGTTGTTTCAATCTTAATAGTTATAACAGAATCTTTAAATGTTTCTTTTATGCTTGAGGTTTCATGCCTGAATAATTTGAGTTGGTACGATTGCTTGGGTTCCCAACCGTTTTGTGGTATAACTGCAATCTTCATGGGTGAAAGAATCATGTATTTATAATCGACCATTGTGGTGTCATCAATCATTAGATCTATTTTGAGATTAGTTAATAATCGGTCTCCCAAAGGCCTTGAAAAAACCAATTCAACCGGTGGGCCGGACTGGTCAGGAGTAACAGCTAATTTAGAGGCAGGTGTAACCAAGGTCAAATAATTTGTATCACCTGCAGCCGGGATAGATACATTTACCCCTGACGAATCCAACAAAACTGAATGATCCATTACAATTTTCTCAAAGCTGATTTTTTCTTTCTCTCTTTGGATCGTATCAGATACGGTTACAATGATTGCTTTTTCATCATCAGGGTGACCAAACCACTCCATTTCCTGGCCTCCAATATTTAAACCTTGAATAGCCATCCCCTCCACAAATTCATTATTAAAATGAAGCTTACCCCAATTCCAATCTTTCCATTCACCGCTTAATAAGCGTAGCGGTTCTTCTTCCTTGAAAAGGCGCATACGCACACCAGTGTAAATAGAATCCAATTCTATTCCTGAAAAAAATGGTAAACCGTACGACATACGCTTGGGGTCCAATTGCAGACCGGTCACACCCCGTTCCACAGTTAGAATTTTATATTTCCCTGAAGCAAGGAAATTGAATTCAAATGAACCATCATCTTCGGTTTCTGCAATATAATTGGGGCGTCCTAATAACAGCGAGTCACCGTGATCATCATGGAATAAATAAACAGCTGAAACGCTTTCACCATATACTTTTCCACGAATGACTCCATGATCGATCTCATCCCCCGTACTATAGGCTAATTGCACAGCTTTTGCCATCTCTACGCCATGTTCATCTTTTATATCCCTGCTAAGTGTCATAACGACGGTCATTTCATTTTTTACACCTTCTGGGAACGTGATGAAAACTCTGTCTCCTTTGAATGAAACATGATGTTCACCTTCAAGAAAAGGTGAAAATCGAATGCCCTTGATAAAACTTTGTTCACCCATATATTCAGAAAAATGAAGTTCAATTGTTTGATCCAATAAACGTACAGTTTCGCTGGGAGGATCAGCAGAGATCAATTCAGGTGGTGTTGTATCTTTCGGGCCGCCGCTGGGCGGTGCAATGGCTGCACACTGCCAGGCCGCAAGTAAACCACAGGATAATAACAGGAATAATTTACCGTTCATTGGGAGGGGTCAAATTTACTGGAATTTCCCTGCAAAACGTCATTTCCTTTAGAGATACATTGGTGGTAAGGCATTTTATATCAACGTTTGCCTGTTTTGCACTAACCAAAGCTTTGGAAAAATCAGGGTCCCGATCCCACATAGGCTGGAACACATTTGCGTCCGGCCGCTGGCATATAAATAAAATCATAGTTCTTTCACCTTTATTGCTTAAAGAGGCTAACAGTTCAACATGGCGTTTTCCCCTGATTGTAACAGCATCTGGAAACTGTGCAATTCCGTTGGATACATAAGTCACTGATTTAACTTCTGCAAATACTTTATTTCCTTGATCGTCTTTTAATAAAAAATCAATGCGATGGTTCCCAAGCTTATATTCTGACTTGAGTTGACTCCATCCTATGAAGGCCGGAATAGAGTCAAATTCTTTTCGTAAAAACTGATTGGGTAATGTTGTATCTAAAGAAACCAAGACTCCTTTTTTCTCAACCAAAACAGTAGAGTATTGGGTTTTTCTAGTTGTATTCTCTGGTGCCGGACGCAGCCAAACTACAGCCCTTGGGACCAATAATTCTTTTAGACGGCCTGGATCCAGTAAATGGCTGACAACAACATCGCCATTCACTCTGATATGAGTTATGAACCGGTTAGGTCGCTCAACAAATGTGCCTTTTACCAATGGTCCTTCAATTTTCATGGCTCGGAGTTTAGACCGCATCAATCGTAAATTCAATCTATGCCTTTAGTCCCTTCATATATAAAAAATCTGGCCAATTGTATTCCAGGAAAACCTATTGATGTAGTTCAGCGAGAAATGAGTATTGATGAGGTAAATAAACTGACCTCTAATGAAAATTCTCAGAGTCCATCAGGTCTTCCAGGCTCCCAAACTGATCATCTGAAATTTTGTGCACCGTATATTTGATTACCACTCGGAAGCCATCCCGGCGGACTGCCCCATGGACCCCAACCGGGAAAGATCGAAGAATCCATCGGTGCGAAAGAAACACTTGAATATGCTGTCATGGTGGATACTTTTAAACTATTGAATATAACAACCGATGCCATGGATGTGGATGATGACAATTACCCATCTTCTTGGAGCGAAAAATGATCCTGGATCCCAAGGAACTTTCCTTACAGGAAACATACAAGTTGATGATCGGCTCTATCGTTCCGCGACCCATCGCATTCGTATCCACAATATCAAAAGATGGCTTGGAAAATCTGGCTCCCTTTTCCTATTTCAATGGCATATGTTCCAACCCGCCATCCATAATGTTCTGCCCCGGCCGGCGCGGCTACGATGGTAAAACAAAGGATACGCTAAACAACATACGCGACACTGAAGAATTTGCCCTCAACATTGTTTCGGAAGATTTTGCTGAACAAATGGTAGCCACAGCTACAGACTTCGAGCCGGACGTGAATGAATTTGACGTTTCGGGATTAACTCCAGAACCATGTCAGGAAATTGCACCACCCCGTGTAGCGGAAGCAAAAATCAGCTATGAATGTACATTGAATCAGATCGTCCCTGTCGGGAATGAAGGTCCCGGAGGTGGATTTGTGATCATTGGTACTATTGTGTTGTTCCATATCGATGATGATGTGTATAAGGATGGATATATCAATATTGAAAAACTGCGCCCCATCGGCCGTTTGGCCGGTAACCAGTATACCCGCACGACGGATAAATTCGAGATCATCCGCAAGATCAAACCTGAATAGAATTGTCCAAATCCCTTAAAGATAGAATCTATCAGGCGCAATGCCTGAGGAATGTTGAACCCATCGAATACATGACGCCCTACCCCAATTTGCGGGGACTGGTTGAGGGACAAAATGTTAAGCACCACGGCAAAATGATCTATGCTGACTTGGAAATGACAAACATGGATTTCTATTCCAAGGTCCAGCAGATCGCCAATTGGCTGGTCAGTAAAGGGCTTAAACCCAAGGAACGGGTATGGGTACATCCACAAGATTTTCCTTTTACAGAATTGCTCATTTTTGGTGTATGGACTGTAGGCGCTTCCGTTATTTTAGCAGAAGATCATGTTCAAGGTATAGATCATATAATCGATGCTGATCTAGTAATTGAAGCAGGGCCCATTTCTAAACTTACAAAAGGCCAGCCAGACTCCTTTGAACCAACATATAAATCACATTTGGATGATGAAGCGCTGATATTTATTTCGGGTGGTAAAGGGTTGCGCTTATCTCATTACAACTTATTGGTCAATGCTAACGATGTGCAGCGCAAACTGGACCTTTTTGATGATGGTAAGTTTTACGTTGACCTTGAACCTACCAGTACTGCCTGGGTGGTTTTGCAGGCGATATTCCCATTATACACCGGTGCGCCCATGACGAGCAAAAAGCCAGACTTAACCATCGGGACTAAAAATGCGGATTATATCGTGGATTTTGACTGGAACCAGATCAAAGAGTCGAATCACCTCTATATAATTCCAGAAAATACAGCTGTACTTTCTGTGGGTGATCAGGGACTCCACCTGACTGCATTTGAAATCAATAAAGACCAACTGACGGTCAACGGCCATTCAGTTATGATGGGGTATGTGGATGATGAATTAAATGAAAAGGTATTTACAGGAGAATCTCTAGTTCTGCAATTGAATCGATAATTGCGTCCGGCACGATATCTGATTTTTCCAATAGCTCTTTTCTATACTTCCCCGTTTTAACCAACACATTTTTTATACCAAGTGCTTGAGCGCCGATACTCAATAATTGAATGTAGTTCACATACGTATTATGCAAACAAACTGTTTTGATTTAGGGTAAGTAAATGGGAAGTATTTATTTTTTTATTTGAGTAAGGCAATCAATGATACGTTGGTTTATTTCGTTTAAACTAATAGTGATTCGCAGGGAATTATTTTGCCCGAATATTTCCAAATCACAAACCATTAGTCCTTCTTTTGCTAATGTTTGGTACACGCTGTTTTTCTGGTTATTATCATGAAAAGGTAAATAAAGAAAATTAGCTTGAGAATCATTCACAGCAAAACCTAGCTGTCTTAATTCTTTTAATAGATATTCCTTCCCTCTTGAATTTTGACTAACTGAACGGCGAATATACTCCACATCATCCAGAGCAGCTTCAGCGGCTTTCTTTCCTAATATGTTGATCGAGCGCAACAGTCGTTTTTCTTCCATTGTTTCCACTAAACTTTCACTCGCGATTCCATATCCTACTCGAGCACCTGCCAAACCATATATTTTAGAAAAGGTGCGTAGAATGATCAAGTTAGGAAATTCTTTAAGAAGCTGTACTGAATCTGGATATGATTCATTAGTGACATATTCATAGTATGCTTCATCCGCAACTACCAATACGTTACTTGGTATAGTTTCCAGGAGATTCCTTAATGAATCATGTGTAACAATAGTACCTGTGGGATTATTCGGATTGGCAAAAAATATCGCCTTTGTATTCTTCCCGCACAGGGGAATAAGATCCTCCAAATCACATTCAAGCCCGGACATATTTGAAATCACACACTTTCTTCCGTTTCGCTTTGCGTTATAACTGTATGCCATAAACGTATTATCAAAGGTAAGAATTTCTTCATCCCGGTTTACCAAAAAATGTATAATAAGATTTATAAGTTCGTATGAGCCTGCTGAAACTGCGATATTATTAGGGGATACTTGATATTTTGAGGCAAGTTTTTCTTTCAACGTTTGCGGTTTCCAGCTTCCATAGCAATGGACATCTTGACTGTATTTTTTAATTGCTTCCAAAGCCATGGGAGAAGGACCAAGTGGATTTTCATTGGAATGTAGACTTATAGTTTCAAACAATTTTTGAGACATATGGGTTTTTCTTTCTTCAGATTACAATTAAAGCATAAATAATGTTATGGCATTTGCATTTAGAAATATACTAATCCAATTTGATAATTAAATTTAGTTTACACACAAATCATTCGCAAAGAAACTAGTAGGGGTTTGAGAATAATAAAAATGCTATATGATATTGATAATACAAAAAATTTCAATAAAAGCTTGTATATTGGATTGCAATGTCTGAATTTCCTAATATAGACTGAACGTCAGTATCATATGTTATACTGTCGGTTCGTTTATGGGCTAGTTTTCAGCGGAAATCAAACCTAATAACTATAAAAGGAAAACAAAATGATGCAAAAGAAAATCGTATTATCTGAACAGGACATTCCAAAGCAATGGTATAATATTGCCGCCGACATGCCCAACCAGCCGCCACCCATTCTGCATCCCGGAACGGGCCAGCCTATTGGGCCCGATGATTTAGCTCCCCTTTTTCCAATGGGATTGATTATGCAGGAAGTCTGTCAGGACAGATTCGTTGATATCCCTGAACCAGTATTGGAAGCTTTACAGATCTGGAGGCCTTCGCCCTTGATTCGCGCAACCGGTTTGGAAAAAGCGCTTAATACACCTGCAAAAATCTATTACAAATATGAAGGTGTAAGTCCACCGGGAAGTCATAAGCCAAACACTGCTGTTGCTCAAGCCTTTTATAATAAGGAAGAAGGGGTAAAACGGCTGTCGACGGAGACCGGAGCCGGCCAATGGGGCAGCTCGCTTGCTTATGCCGCCCAGATGTTCGGCCTTGAATGTAAGGTTTATATGGTACGCATCAGTTTTGAGCAGAAACCATATCGGAAAGCTTTTATGGAAACATTTGGCGCTGAAATTGTTGCTAGTCCCTCTACGGATACCAATGCCGGAAGGACAGTCCTGGAAAAGACTCCTGATACACCAGGAAGCCTTGGCATTGCTATCTCTGAAGCAGTGGAAGACGCAGCCACTAGGGACGATACCCGTTATTCACTTGGTTCAGTCCTAAACCATGTTCTGCTCCACCAGACTGTCGTTGGCCAGGAAGCCATAAAACAGATGGAGATCGCCGGTGATTCGCCGGATATTATCATTGGTTGTTGTGGCGGCGGATCCAATTATGCCGGCTTAGCATTCCCCTTTATGAGGGACAAGATCAACGGCAAGGATATCCGTTTTATTGCCACGGAGCCTGCCTCCTGCCCCACATTGACCAAAGGTGAGTTTCGCTACGATTTTGGTGATACTGCTCAGTTAACACCGCTGTCACCCATGTTTACACTGGGGCATCAATTCGTACCTGCGCCCATCCACGCCGGCGGACTGAGATACCACGGCGACGCGCCGCTCTTATGCCAGCTGGTTAAAGACGGTCTTATAGAAGCAGAAGCGTATGGCCAGGTAGACTGCTTTGAATCTGCAATTACGTTTGCGAAAACAGAGGGCATTATTCCTGCGCCGGAATCCAGCCATGCTGTACATGGAGCTGTGAAACATGCAAATGAAGCCCGTGAGGCCGGCGAGGAAAAGGTTATACTCTTTAACCTTTCAGGACACGGTTACTTTGATATGGCTGCTTATACCCAATTCTTAAGTGGTACGCTGGAAGATCATGCATTGACCGATGAAGAAGTGTCTGACAGCTTAAAAGCGCTGGAGGGATTGCCAACAGTATAGTTGCCGATCATCAGCAGGAAATATCATCTGTTATTATCCATTTCCCACCCAAAGTGATGGGACTTAAGTAAAAACCCCACATCCGTGGGGTTTTTGCTTATAAAAGATAGTTTAAATTCCCTTATGAAAGAATACCTTGCTCCCACATCCATTATCGACAGTGATAACGACCGCATAATCGATTATTCAAATGCCCTATTGCAGGATGTGGGCGACGACCCCATTACAAAAGCCGTCAGTCTCTATTATGCTGTTCGCGATGGTGTTTGGTACGATCCGTATCTTCCTTTCTTTCTCCCGGAACACTACCGAGCCAGTAACGTACTGCAAAAAAAACGGGCCTTTTGTATTGGTAAAGCGTCGCTTCTCTGTGCTGTTGGCCGTGCAGCGGGAATCCCCACAAGAGTGGGATTTGCCGACGTGCGGAATCACCTGGCCACAAAGCAATTCATAGAATTTTTAGGTAACAACCTTTTTGTGTATCACGCCTTTGTTGAGTTTTATCTCATGGAACGATGGGTCAGGGCGACTCCCGCATTCAACGCAGATCTGTGCATAAAACATCACGTGGAGCCTCTGGAATTCAATGGCCGGGAAAATTCGCTGTTTCATCCCTATGATGCAAAAAACCGCCAGTTTATGGAGTATTTGACATACCACGGCACTTTCATCGATATACCGGTGGGCGCCATCATTTCCGCCTGGGAAGATGCCTACGGCAAAAAGCGCGTCGCGGGCTGGATAAGGCAATGGGAAGAGTCCCCTGGATTAGGAGGACGGGACTTTTTTTCGGAGGACGTAGTCAAGTAAACCGATATTGGTGGCAAACGCCAAAACGGTAAATTATAAATAAGTGTTTTGCAGATATATACTAAAAAATACTTTTACTGATATTCCACAATACCTTGCGGCGGTACCAGGCCGAGGCCCGGAAATCCGTTATGGGATTGGTGTATTCCAAAACAAGATCTGCGAATTTTTCACTGTCAGCTTTTGTTAGCTGATCTACGTTCTTTCCCAACAAAAATTCACTGGCGGATGCTGTATAGCGGATCGTTTCCGCCATGGAACCCACCGCTGCGCCTGCAGAGGTAATGACCCCATCTTTATCTGCCGTGATATGATAGGCAAAGGAAGCCAGGGCAATTTCCATGGAATTTCTATTGCCGATTTTAATGAAGCCGGACACGGTTCTTTCTGAAGGCGTAAAACCAGGAATCAACACGTTTCTTAATATTTCATCTTTTTTCAGAACTGTCGTTTTTACACCGGTAAAAAATTCGGCAATGGGTACGGTTCTGATTTTTCCGCCCATATCCAGGATTTCACAGGCGGCATCCAGCGCAACCAACGCACAAGACACGTCGCCTGCCGGCGAGGCGGTGCATATGTTTCCGCCCACAGTGGCCACCGACCTGATCTGCACAGATGCCAGGCTTTCTACTGCTTCAATCAATGCAGGAAACCCCTGGAGAGATTCATTGGACAGCACATCCGTCATCGTGGCCAATGCGCCTATTCTGCTACCTTCTTTTGAATCACTGATTGACGTGAAATCTTTATCTTTTAGCTTCGCCAGGTTAATGACGGTTAAATCATCCTGTTTTTGCATTTGCAATTCCGGGATCAGGTCCGTGTACCCGGCACCGAATCGGAAATGGTTTTCCTGGTTCTGTTTGATCGTTTCCAAAAGCTCTGCCGTTGTGTGTGGGCTGACCGTATAAAAATCCATGATCTAACCCTGACCCTTCTCTTTGTCACAAATGGCTTTTAGCACTTTTTCCGGGGTGACCGGAAGAGAGTTTATTTCCACATCCAAAATATTTGACACTGCGTTGGCAATGGCGGCGGGGGTGGGCACCAAGGGAGCTTCCGCCACGCCTTTAGCGCCGAAAGGACCCGTTTCCTCGTTGGTCTCCACAGGATAAAAGCTGATTCCCGGGATGTCCCTTGCAGTGGGCACCTTATAATCATGAAATGTTGGATTGCGTAAATAACCATCCTCAAAGATCATTTCTTCACTCAAGGCATAACCCATACCCATGACAACACCGCCCTCGATCTGTCCTTCAAGCCCTAACGGATTCAACACTTTGCCCACATCCTGTCCCACATGCACATTCAACACGTCCACCTTGCCGGTCAACGTGTCCACCTCAACTTCCACGGCCTGGGCGGCGAAGGCATAACATCCGGAGACGTTTCCTTTATAATCCTTATCTTGAAATTCACTGGATGGTTCATAAAAATAAGACACTTCACATAACTCATGGGGCGGTTTAAAATGCAGTTCCCTCACTATTTTATCAATCTTGAAAGCACCCTCAGCTTTGCCGGACCTGATCTCGCCTGCTTGAAACACCAGGTCGTCCGGGGTCGTATTGAGCAGTTGGGCAGCTCTGGCAGACAATTTTTCCTTTAAAATCTCCAGCGCACCTAAAAGAGAATTACCAGCAACAAAACTGGTCCTGGAAGCATGGACGCCTACGTCCCAGGGTTTTACACTCGTATCCGTGTTGATGACCTTTATTCTATCTAAACCAATGCCCAGTTCTTCCGCCGCCATCATGGCCAAGACTGTTTCCGACCCCTGTCCTATTTCACTGGACCCGGTGATGATGGTCAAAAAACCATAGGGATCCATTTTAAGCGTCGTGCCACAGCCGTCAGACGGATAAATTTTTGCGCCGCCGCCTACATGAAGCATGGAAGCGAAACCGAACCCCCGTTTATATCGCTCACCATTTTTATTTTCAGGGTAGCCGCTGTTTTTTACAACAACTTCCAAAGCCTGTTTGTGGCCGCATGAATGATATTCCAAACCCTGCCCGGTGACTTCTCCGGGGAAATTGGCATTTATCAAACGGATCTCGGCTCTATCCATGCCCAGCTCATGGGCCATCAGGTCTATATTTCGCTCTAACGCAAAGGTGGCCTGGGGATTTCCAAAACCCCTGAATGACCCAGCAAAAACGTTATTGGTATACACCGCATCGGCATCATACACGCAAGCAGGCGTCTGATATAGGGATGAAAAGGTCTGCATCATCACAAAGGATGACCGTGCTCCCCAGGAAGTATATGCTCCATTGTCCTTCATGATCTTTACTTCCCGAAAGGTGAATTTTCCATTTTCATCCGCGCCGGTGTTCAAATCAATGACCATGGATTGCCGAATGGCGGAGTACAAGAATTCTTCTTCTCTGCTATATAGGATCTGGACCGGTTTCCCGGTTTTAATAGAGAGCAGCGCACAGATGGGTTCGAAAGGATGGAGATCAAGCTTGCTTCCAAACCCGCCGCCAATGATGGGCTGGACAACCCGTATTTTCGAAGGATCCATTTTGAGAACCTGGGACATTTCTCTCTGGTAAAGAAAGGGCACCTGTGTCGAACTATGCAACGTCAGCTGACCATCTACAGGAGAGTAATCTGCCGTAACGTTGCTTGCAGCCATGCAGGCATGAGAAACCTTCGGCAAAACGTATTGCCTGGAAACAATGCAGACGCTTTTCTTTTTTTCCGCTTCCAGATCGCCATGCTCATAATGAAAAGACTCAGAAATATTTTTATTGCCGTTTTCCCCTTTGCTGAATTTGTTAATCTGGGGAGCGTCGTTTTTTAATGCCTTAATGGGATCAAAGATGCCTGCTCTTTCAATATAGTTTACCTCGATTAATTCCAATGCTTTTTCCGCAACATCTTTCGACACCGCCGCCACTGCTGCTATTTCATCGCGAATGCAATTCACTTCACCTTTTTTCAATACGGGATGATCCTTGCGATAGCTCAAGTTGGTTACGTCCACATCATCGGCAGTGATTACACATTCGACTCCAAGCAGTGCTCTTGCTTTCGATACGTCAATAGATTCTATGATTGCAGAAGGAAACCTGGAGCGGAGAATGGCTCCATGAAGCATGCCCGGAAGCTCAATTTCTGTACCGTAAATTGATTTGCCGGCAACCCTGTCGCCTGCGTCAAGCTTTGGGATGCGTTTACCAATAATGTTCATATTCTTTTTCGTATTCAAAACAGTGACTCTACGGCATCAATTATTTTTACGTATCCTGTGCAGCGGCAGATATTACCTTCCAGGCCTTTTTTAATCTCTTCCCGATCAGGTTTGTGATTATCTTTGTGGCACTGATCTTGAAACGACTTGATCGCCATTACCATGCCGGAGGTACAGTAGCCGCACTGTACCGCACCATGTTCCACCATAGATTGTTGAACAGCATCAAGAGATTGTTCCCCGCCGGAAAGTCCTTCAACTGTGGTAACTGATTTACCATCAACGTTCAGGGCCAGGTACAGGCAGGAATTGATCACGGCACCATCCACCAGTACGGAACAGGAACCACACTCCCCCTCCAGGCACCCTGGCTTGGTGCCCTTCAGCCTCAACTCGTCCCTGATCAGATCGATAAGCAGATAGGAAGCCGGAATTGTTCTTTCACAAAGTTTGCCATTAATGGTAAAGGATATGCTGCAGAGGTTCTTTTTCATAACACGCCCACAGAATCTCTACCCTTATTATATGCGGCAATATTTACCGCTTTCCAATGATCATTGGGTGATAAAGAGTGAATGGCATTTTGCCAGATCTCGTCCGGGATCTGACTGAATGGTGCTATTACCGATAACAATCCCAGGACTACTACATTCGCTGTTCTGCCAATTTCATCTCCTAATTCCATAGCCAGACCATTAGCGTCAATCTGGAGTACCTTATAGTTTTTAAGTGCTTTAACTATCACTTTTTCAGATGGATAATCATCCTTTTCAGCAGTTGCCGGCAATACAGTGAATTCATTCAGTATGATTGTACCGCCAGGTTTCAACAGCTCCAAAAACCCCGGCCTTAGCACTTCGCTCATTTCCATGACCACCAATACATCTGCTGAATTCGGCACCAATACCGGTGAAGTGACGTCCCCACAGCTGAAGGTAGAAATAACGGATCCGCCCAATTGAGCCATCCCCAGCGTGTCCCCTTTCACAATGTGGCTATCGGCGTACGGCGTCCTTAAGGCAACCTCGGAGAGAACTTTGCCAAAAAATAGATTGCCCTGGCCGCCGATGCCCCGGATGGCAACCCGTAGTGCATCAGGAAGATTTTTCTTTTCAATTTTTACCAAATCAACCGGTTCCGGCTTGGGCAGCTGCGGCATGCCGTTTGTTCCTTTTTGATCTATGGGGACAATGGCGTCAAAGGGACAGCATTGCTGGCAGACAGGATTATTGGCGGCACAATTGGTGCAGAGACTTGTATAGGAAGGCGTCTTTTCATCATCCGTTTCTATCCCCGGACAGATGCTGCATAAATCGCAGTTTTTACAATTATCATAATCAAATTCAATGTTTCTTACCAGTTTCTGCTTATCTACGTTAAGGATGCAGTCCCCTTCAAGGATAAGCGTTGAGTATACACCATCCTTGGCCAGGTCCAGAGACGTCTTCAACTCTTTTTCCACTGCTTTCATATCAAATGCGTCCACGGCAACGGTTCTTCCGCCTTCCGCTTCGATTGCCTTTCTTAAATTGAATTTATGCGGCTGGCCTTCCAGGTTGACCTTGGAACTTGGTGCCGGCTGCCCCCCCGTCATGGCGGTTGAATAATTATCCAGAATAACTTTCACCCCGGGAACATTGCGGAATACAGCATTCCGGGTGGAAGCCATACCCGAATGGCATTCCGTTGAGTCACCGATAACACTGATCACCTTATGGGCCATATCCGGCCTTGAAAGGACAAATCCCTGGCGCATGGAATCGGAAGCGCCCATGCAGGATACCGTATCCAGCGCATCGTAGAAATAAAGTAGTGTAGAACACCCAATATCACCGAATGAAGCATACAATTTCCGCTTTCGCTTGAGCCTGGCCACAGCAAGGGCAAATGGCTTGTAGGGGCAGCCGGGACAAATTGCCGGAGGCCGGGCCATGGGCGTAAAATCATTGGTTTTCTTATCAGGATTGTAGTTGATATTCATATGCTGAGATAAGAATTCAAGCACCATTTCCGGTGTCCACAGTGTAATTGTGCTTTCATCATCCTTACCTGTTGCGTTGATGCCCAGGAGGCGCACCCTTTCTTCCAGGAACCGGTGTCCGTCTTCGATAACAAAAAGTTTTCCAGGAACCTTTTTCGAAAAATCCTTTACGCATTTTTCCGGCAAGGGATTGGTCATGCCAAGAGAAAGAATTGATGGATCGGCCTGGATAACGTTCAGTGCTTCTTGCACAACGATTGTACTTGCTCCACTCACAATAATTCCCCAATCGTCCTTACCGGAAGTTTCTTCCACAAGGTTGCTTGATTCACACCAGGCCCTGATGGCTGGAATCCTTTCCTGTGTGGCAAGATTATAATTTTTCCTGGCAATATCCGGCATAAGCATCCATTCATGCAGATTATCATGAAGCTCCAACGGTTCAACTATCCGTTGTTTCCTGGTGCGGATCAAAGCCTCGGAATGGGAAAGCATTCCTGAGGCCAAAATAATGACCGGCGTATTGAACTCTTTACTAATGTCAGCGGCAGCCCAGGCTACGTCATACATATCCTGGTGATTGCGCGGTTCCAGCACAGGAAGCCTCGAAGAAGAAAAAAGGTAACGAGCATCGATCACATGTTGTGTGCTGGACGGCACATAGTCGGTTACGGCAAAAATGACCAGCGCACCCGCCTTGCCTTTGAAAAATGCTGACGTTGTAATAGCATCGGCCGCCTGGAATACGCCGGGTATTTTCATGGTTACAAGAGCGTCACAGCCTGCCATGGCGTGACCCAGCGCTGTGGAAACTGCCACCGCTTCATTCACAGACCATCCAACTTTCATGTAATCCTGGGCATAGGCCAGAGTTCGGTCAATCACTTCTGTACTGGGGGTTCCAGCGTAGCCCGTTGCGGCATGGTAACCGGCATGAATCACACCCAGGGAAAAAGCAGCGTTCCCCTGCATAATATAGGCAGTGCCCGGCGACGCATCTATCTGCCCCTGAAGCTCGCGATTCTTGCCCGTACTCATATTATACCCTGTTCTTTTAGACCCTGTATCTCATCCTCACTTAAACCTGTCTCCTGCAATATGGCATCATTGTGCTGGCCAAGCCGGGGCGCGCACGATAGGCGATTATCACTCTGGGCAAGAAAATCAGTAGCCATGGGTGCCGGGGAAAGAGCCACGTCCTTACCATCGGGCAACTGGGTTTTGATCATCTGTTTTTTAACGAAATCTAGTTCGGCTACTTCTTTGACCGAATAGACGGGCGCTACCGCAAGATTTTCACTTAAGCAAACTTCGATGAAGGCCTTTGTAGTGTAATCCTGCAACCCTTTTTTGATATCGCTGTATATGTTTTCCCTTTCTGCTTTGCGGCCATTGTTGGTAACCCGGGTTTCTGAAGCAAGGTGCGTAAAACCATCGATATTTGTGAGTTTTTCCCATTGTGCATCGCTGCCGATGGCCAAATAAACAAACCCATCTTTCGTAGGGTAACAATTGGAGGGTACAAAACTGCGGTGTTCATTTGCGCTGCGCGTAAACAAATCCGCTTCATCTTTCACAAATTCCAGCTGGGGCAATGCCGTGATCAGCCATGATGCGGCACATTGTGCCATGGAAATATCAATGCGTTTTCCTTTGCCCGTCTCCTGTTTTTCCATCATGGCCAGCAGCACCTGTGAAAAAGCCTCATCGCCTGCCTTTAAATCAATGATAGGTAAGCCGCATAGCATGGGATCCCGATCCGGTTCACCCGTGAGATACATATATCCGAACATCGCCTGCAGGGCCGGGTCATATCCTGCACGATCGGGGAAGTCAGGGCCGAAAGCAGAAATGCCGCACCAGATAAGGGATGGATTGGCTTCCATTAATATGTCATAGTCAATGCCAAGCTGTTTATATCTTTTGGGAAGTGTATTGCAGAGAAAAACATCAACGTTCAGTTCCTGAATAATTTGTTTTAACAAGGCCTGCCCTGCTGGTTTCTGCAGATTGATCGTGATGGCTTCCTTGCCCACGTTGGGGGCAACGTAATAGGCATGCAAATCATTTATTCCCGTATCTTCACCGATATAGCGATTCGGGTCTCCGGGATTTTCCTGCCCCGGTTTTCCGGGAGATTCAACACGAATCACTCGCCAGCCCAATTGAACAAAGCGTTGGGTAGCATAGGGCAGCGTGAGGGCCTGCTCCAGGCAGAGGATTGTTTTTGATGTCGTCATATATTAAAAGAAAATTGGTTCCTCGTATTCACCGTATACATCCTTCATCACCTGGATGATTTCCCCAACGGTGGCATAGGCTTGCACTGCTTCGATCACGGTGGGCATCAGATTCACATTCTGCAAACATTCTTCTCTCAATTTTTCAAGACAGGACTGAACCTTCTCCCTATTGCGGTCATTTTTTATTCGCTGCAGCTTTTCAAGCTGGTAGTTGGCCGCATCCACATTGTAGGGATGGAATTCCACAGGCTTAGGATCTTCATCTTTCTGGAACATATTTACACCCACTTTAGGAATATCGCCGGTTTGTATGCCCTTTTCTCGGTCGTAGGCCTGGTGCGAAACTTTTTCCTGGATTTTTCCGGAAGCCACAGCCTCAACGATGCCGCCCAGAGCCTCTACTGTCTTCATTTCTTCCTGAATCTCTGTTTCAAAGCGGTCTGTGAGCGCTTCAACGTAGTATGATCCACCCAGGGGATCCACCGTATCACAGATGCCCATCTCATGAATTAATATCTGCATGGTGCGCAGCGAAAGTTCTGCGGCCTTCTCTGTGGGAATTGTATAGGCTTCATCATAAGAGCAAAGTGCCATGGTCTGGGTCCCGGAAAGAGCACTGATCAACGCGTAGTAGGCGCTGCGGATAATGTTGTTTTCCGGCTGTTCCTTGGTAAGGCCGCCGCCGCCGCCACCGGCGATCATGCGCATCCAGGACGACTTATCATTTTTGGCGTTATAGTCTTCACGGATGATCTTTGCCCACAAGCGGCGACCCCCGCGAAACTTGGCAATCTGTTCAAACAGATTTCCGTAAATATCGAAATTGAATGAAAGCCGGGAAGCAAATTCATCAATATTCACGCCCCGTTTCAATGTTTCATCCGTATAGGCTTTGGCGATACAGAAGGCATAGGCCATTTCCTGTACGGGATTAGCACCGGATTCTCGAATATGGTAGCCGCAGACACTGACAGGGCTGTACTTGGGCACATGATTGGCACAGTACTCCACCGTATCCACCACCAGTTTTACCGAAGTGTCCACCGGAAAAATCCATGTTCCCCTGCCAATAAATTCTTTCAGGATATCATTCTGGGCAGTCCCGCGCAGCGTCTTGACATCGTATCCCCGTTTTTCTGCCAGGGCAAAATACATGGCCATGAGCACAATGGCGGCGCCGTTGATAGTGAGCGAAACAGTTATTTTGTCCAGGTCGATTCCATCAAAGGCAATTTCAAAATCATCCAAGGTATCCACAGACATGCCCACGCGGCCCACTTCGCCGAAAGACCGGGGACTGTCCGAGTCTAACCCGCACTGGGTGGGTAGGTCAAAAGCAACATTCAATCCAGTTTGGCCGTTCTCAATTAAAAATTTAAATCGTTTATTTGTTTCTTCAGGAGACGCAAAACCGGCATACTGCCTGATGGTAAAAGGGCGTTTCCGGTACATCTGCGGATGAATTCCGCGGGTAAAAGGATATTCTCCTGGTGCGCTCTTGTCGGCCTCCGAACCCTGCATATCTTCTTCTGTATAAAGAGGTTTTACTTCAATACCCGATTCCAGCAGAACTTTTTTCACATCTTCAGCTTTTGTATTGGAAGATTTGTCACCGCCATTCTTTTTATCTTGACCACTCATACAGCCTGATATTCCTCAAGAAAAGTGATCACTTCGTCAACTTTTGTCCCTGTGGGGAAAGCGGCTACAGCACCATAACCTTTGATCGCTTCCGTATCCCCGTGCGGTATGTTGCCACCCACAAGCCAAGGAATGGTGACACTTTTTTCTTCCAGAACTTCCTGCATGCGCTGGCAGAGGATCAGATGCGTTCCTGACAGTATGGAAAGACCAATCATGTCGGCGTTGACGTCTGCGGCCTGGCATACAATTTCTTCAATGGATTTTCTCAAGCCCGTGTAAGATATTTCAAAGCCCGTATCCTTGAGTGCATGTGCCAAAACTTTTACTCCTACATCATGGCCATCAAGTCCCGGCTTTGAAAGTAGAATTCTCAATTTTTTAGTTGCCAACTTTCTTGATGAGGAATGTGCAGAGTGATCTCATTTCCAGTCTGAATTGTACCAGGACGTTCCACCCATGCCACAACGCCCCGTTTACCAAGAGCATGCTTAGGAAATGTTTCTGCAAGCCCATCAAGATTAGGGAAATTCTGTTGAATAATTTTTCCAGGGTGAATACACGGCAGATTCTCACCATCCACTACCAATACAGCACCACCATTAAACTCCATTCTCGTTGACGGCGGTAGCAATGTCAGCTGCGGAATCTCCTTAACAGCCAGATTCGCTCCTATCCATCCCGGCATAATTTCATCAATGCCCATACGGTCAGCAATAGATTGTAACTCTTCTACTGACACAATGGAAACCTGCCGGTAATTGCGAATTTGAGTATCTTTCGGGTAATGAGGCTGGCGCCCACTGGTCTTCATTGTTAGTCCAGCGTGAATATCGCCGACAAATCCCTCGTAGTTTATCTGACAGGAAGCGACTGGCCATTTCTCCAGTGTATCGGCAACATTTCCGACCAGGACCTGAACTACTTTTCCTATTTTTCGTTCTACTAATTTCATATATCATCTGCGCAGACTAATCCTAGCTTTCAGAACATGATTGATTTCATAAATCAACCTTAACTACAATTGCTGCTGCCGTATCCCCGGCAGCGCAGCCGGTGAATAGTCCATAGCCGCCGCCCAACAATACCAGTTCCTCAATCAATTCAACTATCAGGCGCATTCCGGTGGGCCCCTGGGGGTGGCCCCATATTAGTGAGGAGCCGTAATTGTTCATCGTTTCCTTATCTATGCCCATTTCATGGGCAAAATAGATATCATTCACAGCAAACGGGTTGTGTGTCTTGATTGCCTTTACGTCTGTAATACTGATGCCGGCCATTGCCAATGCGCTTTTTGAAGCGGGCACGTTTGCTGCCGGCATAAAACTTTTCTTTGCACGCCCTTGAGCAAAACTAATCAATTGTATTTTAACATCAGGATCGGAAGTGAGTTCTGCAGCGCGATCCGGTGTGGTTACAATCATGCCTGCATTGCCGTCTGCGGGAAAAGTCTGGCCACCAAAAGTGACCGTGCCATCGGGCAACAATGGTTTAAGTTTTTCCAGCCCTGCAACAGTGGTAGGAAAGATGCCCTCATCAGATTCTACCGTCCCAACAACTTTGCGCCCGCTGGGATTGATTTCCACTGGTGAGACCATATAACGTTTGTGGAAAGCGGCGTTGTCGGCCAGGGCCGCTTGATACTGTTCATAGCGCAGCAGCGCCACTTCATTCTGTTCTTCGGTAGTGATCCCAGCCTCTGCCGCCAGATTCTCCGCCGTTTGCAGCATAGCATTTCGTGCAAATGGATCATGGTTAAAATTATCCCACACCCAGTCCTCTGCAGTACCCTTTCCCCCTGGTCCCTTTGGATTTGGATATAGAATGTGAGGGCCGTTCGACGTGCGGTCGGCGGTGATGCATAAAATAGCAGGGTTGTCCTCTTTTCCGGATTCCAGTTCTGATGCTGCGCTGGCAATCACCCGGGCTGATGTAGCGCAGGCCTGCGCCACCATAGGACCGGTAATCCTTTCCGCGCCAATCATGCCTGCCACCCAGGGTGCGCCATAGAAAGATGACTTTGATGGCACAGTGGTACCCAGATGCAACGCATCAAATGCGTCTACTTCAATCTGGCGCGCGGCCAGAGCGCCCCGCGCTACATTCGCAGCAAATTTCAATGGGTGAAGATCAGCGAAACTGCCTTGCCACTTACAAAACGGTGTGCTCCAATAGCCGCCGTAAGGAATGTAACTGTTGTTCAATAACATATTTTTTCCTTATAACCCGAGTTCTTTACCAATGTTAATGCCTAAAATTTCAGACGTTCCTCCGCCAATGAGCGTAAAGCGCGCATCCCTTAAATAACGCTGCAGAGGATATTCCATGGCGTAACCGTATGATGCTAAAATTCTTGAAGCTGTATCGCAAATCGTATTGGCACATTCAGATGCATAGAGTTTTGCAATCATGGATTCTTTTTGTCTTGGTAGATCTTTGTCGCTTAATGATGCCGCATAGAATACATAATGGCGAGCCGTTTCCAACTGCACCGCCATATCGGCTATTTTTAACTTTACTGCCTGGAATTTTCCAATTGGCCGGCCAAACTGCTTTCTGGTTTGGGCATATTCCACCGCAGCCTCAAATGCCGCTGTTGCCACACCAATCGCCAAAGCAGCCGTCATAATGCGGATCTCGGCCAGTATTTCTCTGAGGCAGTCGGTTCCGCCGCCAATTTCGCCCAACAAATAATTTTTCGGTAATTTTACTTCATCAAAAGCTACTTCACTGGTGACGGATCCGCGTACACCCAATTTCTCAATTGCCTTTCCGATTTTCACACCTTCCAAATGCGTAGGTACAAAAAAAATGGACAGTTTTTCATGATTATCTGTTTTGGCAAGGACAGTAAGATAATCGGCAACCGGGGCCGAGGTCACCCACGTCTTTTGTCCGCTTAATAGAAAATGATCATCACCAACTTTAGCTTTAGTACGAATACTGAACAAGTCACTTCCGGCATTCGGTTCTGTCATGCAGATACCGCCAATTTTTTCACCCTGCAGTGCCTGGTTAAAATAATCCTTTACTTCGTCATCACCGTATTTATAAAGAAAATATGTGGCCATTAGAGACTGCATCGTACAGGCTGCTGCCAGTGAGAGTGATCCTTTTGCCAGTTCGATGACCGCCAGGCAATAAGAAACAACATCCAGATCCGTTCCGCCGGCATCCTTTGGGTAACGCATTCCATAGAATCCAAGATCACCGACTTTTTTGAACAGCTCCACAGGAAATTCTTTGTTTTCATCAATGGCTTCCGCTTGTGGCATGACCTCCTGCTCCACAAAATTGCGGAATGTTTTCTGGATCAATTCCTGGTCATCATTCAGTGTAAAATCCATCAGCCCTTTTCCCTGAAAATCCTTTCACAGCGCTCATCGCCATGGGGCAGTGAACTGACTGTTTCCACATCAATGCTGGTGCCTAGTTCCTGGTTAACGTCGGTGGCAATCGTCTTGAGCCAGCAGTCACAGCCGGGCTGATCTTCTGCTACCGCATCAAACTTTTTATGCCAGTCATACCAGGGACATATATCGTGAATAACACGAACCTCATCATCGCCCTCTACCACCCGCGCACTCTCACCCATGGCTAATGAACTGTCCACTATCATCTGGGCAATCTGGGGAGCAACAGGTTTGCTCTTATCCACCCTCTTCAGATAAGCTTTTGCCGTGTCGTGGCCCACAATTTCCCAGTACTGCAGAACTGCCTCCAGTGAAGACTTTTCCGGATACAGCTTCATAAATGTTTCGCGCCACTCAAAAAAGGATGCTCTGTTGATCCGGCAAAGGGCCTCGAATTTTTGTTCTAGGGTGTAACTCATATTTATTTATCTTTCAGCAAGTGTAATCTTATATATTTCTTTCGCCTGTTCCGAGGAAACAACTTCATCGCGTACATCTTTCAACACTTTTTCCCGCTTCCTTTCTTCCGGTTTTCCGTATCCGCCGCCACCGCTGGCAATCTGATGATAAACGGTGCCCGCAGGAATGCCCTCAATCATATCTTTGCTCATGGGAATGACTTCTTTGCCATCGGGATAAATAATGACTATGCTGTTTAGAATACTTTCCTTACCACCAAACAGCCCGTATGGCGGCTGCACATTTCCATCCCCGAAAATTACCATGGTGGTATCATCAGCCCCTAATTCAATTTCTGTAATCACACCCAGGCCGCCGCGCCACTTTCCTGCTCCAGCAGAATCTGTCAAATACTCATGCAGTTTCAATTTATGCGGGGTCTGCTGCTCAAACATTTCATAATCTTGATCAAGAACACCGCCGGAAGCGTCGATCATGCCAATATGATCGTAGCCATCAGACTGATTAAGCGCTCCGGAACCGCCCTTCATGCCCAGGAAACCAATGTCCACATACTTTTCCTTTGTTCCGGGATGAGTGCCGGTAAAAAGCGAACACAGCAGGTGATTCCAGCCAGCGGTAACACGATCGGGAATGGCCTCGCTCAAGGCCTTGAAGATAGAATCTGCAACTTGGGGACAAAGATGATTCCCGAATGTGGTGGCGGCAGGATATGAGGCATTGAGAATGATACCCTCAGGAACAATGTACTTAAGGGGCCTGATCATACCCTCATTGTGGGGAATATTGGGATTGATCATCTGCAGGAAGGTCAGCGTAATGGCTGAACATGTGGAGGTAAAGGTACCATTCACAAATCCTTTTGTCTGATCAGATGATTTAGAAAAATCAAAAGTGACAGCATCATCTTCGACCGTTATTCTTACCCGCACTGTGAATTCAGTACCCTGATGCTTTCCGTCGTAAAAAACCATGCTGTCGCCTTCATAAACACCGTTAGGAATGGCGGCAATTTCGCTTTTCATCATTTTTTCCGTGGCGCGGAACAGCTCTTTTTTATGGGCTTCATAACATTCCACACCATACTTTTCAACCAGTGCCTTAAGCCTCCTTGCGCCTAAAGTACAGGCGCCGATCTGGGCCTTAATGTCTTCCTGAACCATGGACAGTCGAATATTGGCAAAGATGAGGTTCCACACGTCTTCACGCAATTCACCCTTTTCGTACAGTTTTACTGCCGGGATGCGAATCGCTTCCTGCCACACTTCCGTTGCATTTGGATTATAACCGCCCTGCACCGCTCCGCCGATATCCGCCTGGTGCCCTTTTGCCGCCGCCCAGCCAATAAGCGTGTCCTCATAGAAGATGGGTTTAAAAATGGCCACGTCATTGTTCTGATTACCCATGGAAAACACATCATTATGAATAATGACGTCCCCGGGATGAATATTGTCTCCGTATTGATCGAGAATAACCCGGCAGACAGGTCCAAGGGAAAAGGACAGGATCGGTAAATTTTCCGTCTGCTCCAGCATCCGGCCCTTGGCATCGTACAGGCCGGTGACAAAATCTTTTGCTTCACATAAAATGGGTGACCGCGTTGTCTTGGTCAGTGAGATGCTCATTTCATCGGTGATGGATTTAAAGGTCCGCTGGAAAATGGAAAGAAGAATTTTGTCTATGGTAACCATATTGTTCTCAATCAATTTTTCTTTGTGATGTCAAAACCATCCGGGTATTTATCGCGGTTATAGACAATGAATGAGCCGCCAATTCCCGTATCACAATCATAGGAATTTCCCAGAAAGATAGTGGTGTTAATCTGCTCAATAATTGCGGGACCTTCAATGGTATATTTCCCCGTCAATTTATCACCGTCGTAAACGCGAATTTCCTGTACCTCGTCCAGCTCCGGTATATAGGCATCCCGTTTACTTTTCAGGGCGAAATCAGGATTTTTTTCCGCATGAGAACCATCCATTTTTGCAAATGAATTGGGTTTTTCAGTGCTGCCGATGGCCCGCAGGCGAACGTTTATCATCTCCAACTCTGTGCCTTCATCTGCCAGAGAGTAGCCAAACTGGCGGTTATGTTCTTTATGAAATTCCTGTTTAATCTTTTCCAGGTTAAATGAAGAAATATCATCCATCCCGACCTGCAGGGGGACCTCATGGTATTGACCCACATACCGTAAATCCAGGGCAGGGATGAATTCCGTTTGTTCGCTGCCAATGCCTTCCAATGCAAGCGTATCAAAACTTTCCTGTTTCATTTCATCGTACAGATTGTGAAAAAGTTTTTTGTCAATATCGGAGAAGCGGGTGATGTAGGAGCGCACATAATCGTGTTTCAAGTCTCCCAGGAGCATGCCCGTGGCACAGAAAATAGGCGCCACACTGGGTACGACAAACATGGGGATTTCCAACTCACGGCAGATTTCCCCGGCGTGAATGGGTCCCGCACCGCCGGCCACGATCATTAAAAATTCCCGCGGATCATAGCCCCGTTCCACCGACACCTGACGCACGCCCTGGGCCATATTCATATTGATCACACGATACATTCCGGCGGCTGTTTGGGTTGGTGAGAGCCCCAGGGGGCCTGCTAACTTTTTATTCAATGCTTCAGCAGCTTTATTTTTATTGAGCTGGTATTTGCCGCCGGCAAAAAATTTGGGGTCCAGATAGCCTAAAATCAAATCAGCATCTGTGCAGGCCGGTTCCTCCCCGTCCCTGTCATAACAGACAGGACCCGGCAATGACCCTGCGCTTTGAGGCCCCATCTGCAGCAATCCGCCGCTGTCCACCCAGCCGATGCTGCCGCCACCGGCGCCAATGGTAATAATATCCAGGGAAGGCAGGGCAATTCTGTAGCGGTTTATATCTCCATCTGTGCTGGTAACGCATTGTCCGTCCACTACCATACTGGCATCAAAACTGGTACCGCCCATGTCCATGGTGATACAATTGTCAAACCCCAGCATTTGCGCATAAAAGGCTCCGGCGACAGGTGCGGCTGCCGGTCCGGATAAAACAGTTACGGCAGGAATTTTACGCACAACGTCTGGGGCGACAACGCCGCCGTTGGACTGCATAATGGAAAATCCGCCTGTAAAGTTGAGTGTCTCCAGCTTGTTTAGCAATGAGGCAATATACTTGTCTACCACCACACCGATATAGGCATTCACAACCGTGGTGCTCACCCGCTCATAAAACCGGATCGACGGCAACACTTCGTAAGAGGCAGTGATATAAACATCTTTTAAATGATTTCGCAAATATTTCGTGACCTGTTTCTCATGGGTATCATTCAAATAGGAATTCATGAAACAGATAGCCACGGATTCTACTTCTTCAGACCGTAACTTCTCAATGATGCCTGCCAGTTCTGATTCCTGCACCGCCGTTTCCACGTTGCCGGCGGCATCGATCCGCTCATTCATGGTTAGACGTAAATAGCGAGGCACCAAAGGAGTCACGTTCTGGTAGTGGTTGTTGTACTGCTCTTCCCGGATCCCCCGCCGCATTTCCAGGGCATCGCGCAGGCCCCTGGTTGTGATCAAGGCCGTTTTGGCGCCCTGCAGCGTAAGCAGTGTATTGGTGGCAACGGTTGTTCCATGTACGATGGCTTCAATGTTTTGAATGAATTCGTTTTCATCAAGGGCGAGCTTTTCAGCCAGCTCTTTTATTCCGGTGATAAAACCGATGGATGAATCTTCCGGAGTGGACAGTGTTTTGTGCATTACTGCGTCACCGGCATCGGACACCAGAAAGAAATCCGTGAAGGTACCGCCAATGTCAACACCAAGTTTGTATTTCATTAGAGCAATCTCCTGCCCAATCTATTCATGAACAAATTCTGCCTTCACCTTTGGTCCATTTTCCATAAAATTTTTCAGTCCAATTTTCATATCTTCTGTTTTCATGCATGCACCAAACTGTCGGGCTTCAAATTCAAGGCCCTCTTCCAGAGTCATCCCGGCTCCTTCATAAATAGTTTTGGTCAGGATAGTGTCAATTGCTTTGCTCAAGTGGCCCAATTCTACATCTTGGGCTTCACCTCCGCTGCCGAAGGGTGTTTCTACCATTGGCTCAACGGTTAAATCACCTTTTGCAATTTGCTTAACAAGGGCTATTCCTTCTTCTATTAGGTCCCCTGCCACTGTTTTATTCACCAAACCAATCTCTACCGCTTCTGCAGCAGAAACCGGCCGACCGGTCCGTAATATCCCGTCGGCGATGTCAAGCCCTACCAGTCGCGGCAGACGCTGGGTGCCCCCGGCACCGGGAATAAAGCCCAGGTTCACTTCCGGCTGGCAGGCCAGCAGAGGCAAACCTTTCTTGCAGATCCTCATGGTGCAGGACATGGCCAGTTCGTTTCCGCCCCCAAAAGCAAAGCCATTCAGGGCGCAGATGACCGGTTTTTTCAGTTTCTGGATCTTGCTGAAAACCACCTGAAAACTGCGGGCATTTTCATAGCCTTCTTCCGGCGTATTTAGAGATGCGAGCATATGAATGTCTGCACCGGAAACAAAGGCTTTTACGCCAAATCCGGTTATGACCGATCCAAAGATCGAATCGTCTGTTTCCGCGGCGGCAAGCGCGGCTTCCAGATCAGCGACCACATTCAGATTCAATGCATTCAAGACTTTCGGGCGCCTTATCGTAATGACAGCTACCCGGTCTTGCACTGTCTGCACAATGCTGGAGACGTCCCACTTGCCCGCGGCCTGTGCTTTCTTGAGTGATTCTGGGATTGTAAATTCAGTGTGTTCTGCACAAAATTCCTCTACAACCTCCAAGGCATTATCAAGTCCAATTTTATTCATCAGCGTGAAGGGGGCTTTAATTACCAGTGCAATCTCACAGGCCATATTCAAGTCGTGGATACTGCAGATTCCAATATCGATGATATAGGATGACAAGGCAAAGTATGCTCCGAGAAATTGTTTTTCTAAAACAGCTACTTTTTCTGGTGAGATTTCTATTTTTTCACCTCGTTTCGCCAGGTCCCACGGGGTATTGTTTTCCACGGCATCCTGCAGCGTCTTTGGTGAGCGGAACCAGGACATAAGTTCATGGTTCATTTCATCCAGGCCATGATTGGTAATGGGATTCCCTCCGGTCAATGCAAGGGCGGTAAACGGGCCTATACCCAGGCCCAGTGATTTTTGGGCAACAGCGTCAATTTCCTTGACGGTACCATATCCTTTTTCGAGGCATAAAATAGCTGTCTGGCACAGGCCTTCAAATATGGGATCTATCGCATAGCCGTAGGAGCTTTTCACTTTTATGGGAACCTTGCCGATGGCTTCGTAAAATCCCATGAGCGTCGCGGCTATGGCCGGGTCAGTCTCTTTCCCGGGGACAACCTCAACCACAGGATTGCGTTCCGCCGGGAAAAAATAATGCGTCACCAGGCAGCGACTTCGGTTTTTTATGTTTTGAAATATCACTTCCGGCCGCATGTGGGATGAGTTGGATAAAAACAAACATTGCTCATCACAGATTGCTTCTACCTGGCCAAAGATGATATTTTTTATTTTTTCATCCTCCGTGGCGGCCTCCAAAACAATTTCTGATCCGGCAATATCCTGGTAATCTGTTGTATATGTAATACTGTTAGTCATGGTTTCAGCCATGGCCGGTTTAAATGCCCCCGTGTCCACGCCTTTCTGGATTTTTTTTTCTATCCTGGCCTTTGCACCGGTGAGGGCCTCTTCAGCAATATCCACAAGCACCAGTTCAACATTATATTTTGAAAATACTTTGGAGAAATGCAGGCATATATCCGGACCTATCTGACCAGCGCCGATGATAGATAATTTTGAGATGAAAAGATTTTTATAATTGTAACTCATGACATTTTACATTTGTTATTATATATGTGATTTATCGAAAATCGTTATTTAATAATAGTGAAAGCTGATTTAAAGATTGAATCTCATAATCTGCATCGAAATTTACACCTGTTGTTGATGAATTTTCACCACCAGAAAGATAGCAGGAAAAAATACCGGCAGCACTGGCCGCATCTATGTCATTGACTGAATCCCCTATGAATATTGCTTCATCGGCTGCACTATTTAATCGGTCAAGAGCAATAAAAAGTCCTTCCGGATCGGGCTTTAGGCGGGCAACGTCGTTGCGGGAGATTATGATATCAAATCTTTCAGTAAGATCGAATCTACCCAAAGCTGTCGATAATGCCACTTGCCCAATGTTTGTCACCAAACCCAGTTTATAGCCATCCCCGCCAAGACGGTCCAAAACCTCAATGGTATCAGGATACAAATTCCATCGGGACAATGCATCCAAATCATAATTGTCGTATGTGGAGGAAATAATGTTCTTGATCATCAATGATTGTATATCATCCTCGCATAGAGTTAATTCCATAGATTTATTATAAATATGTGCATAGCTTGGATCTATCCCAAACAAATCAGGAGGATACCCCGCTTTTTCAAGCGAAATAATAATTTCGGATACTGCCTGTTCCAATTGCCATTGAAAATCTACCAGCGTTCCCTCAAAATCAAACAGGACCGCTTCAATATGATAATCAATCTGGTTCATAATCCACTATAGAATTAGACCAGATAAAGTAAAAACTTGGTTTAAAAATACCCTGCCCTATTTTTTGCTATTCAAATCAATAATATCAGAAATATTGATTTCCAGCATTTTTATGCTGGCGAGTATGCGGGTTGCATTTTTCTGTACCGCCGGAAAAGATGCAGCCTGGTCATGTAATGTTTTGGCTGTTTTTTTCATGGTCTGGATCAGGGTATTCATTTCCTGCAAATCATATTGGTTTTCTTTCATCACTTTATCCCCCGCATCATGTTTTAGTTCTTCGAAGGTCCTTAAATCGTTTTGCCTTTACCTGGTACCGGGGCAGGTGTCCATACTGACAAAATTCAATATTGTATTGAAGATTCGTTTTCAAACGGAGTTGATCTGATAGTTTTGATTTGATTTCATCAATTCTATCTTCAGAATCTTTTAATACTTCGACTTGTAATGTTAGCACATCTCTATCATTAATATTTTCTAATTGCAATTCATAATCATTACCAAGGTCATGAATCCCTCGCACAACATCCTCCACAGAAGAGGGTGCAAAAAGAACACCCTTTACCTTGGTGATGTCATCCGTTCGGCCCAGGACACCGCCCTTGATCAGCCTGGATGTCCTGCCGCAGGAACATTGCTCCGAATCCCATTCGATGATATCTTTAGAATCAAACCTTATGCAAGGCTGGGCCTGCCGATCCAATGCAGTAATAATCATTTTGCCCTTGATTCCCGGTTCTGTAATAATTGCTGCTGTTTCCAAGTCCTTTATCTCTACAAGAAAAAAAGCATCATTAACGTGCATGCCTCCCGGCTGCTCCTGACATTCAAAAGACCAGGCGCCAATCTCCGTGGCGCCGGCATGGTCATAGACTTTTGCTCCCCAAGCCTCCGTAATGCGTTGCTTGGTGCTGGGGATGCTTGCCCCGGGCTCGCCGGCACATGTGATTTTATCAATGGTGAGGTCGGCAGGATCTATTTTCATTTCATTGACAGCGGTATCGGCCATGCCCAGCATATAGGTTGGTGTGCCCATCATTGCTGTTGCCTGCAGTTCCTGGATTTTCAGGATCCGTCCCCGGGTATCCAGTACGCCTCCAGGGACAACTTCACAACCAATTTTTTCCGCACCGTAATGCCCCGCCCAGAAGGCGACAAAAACATTATAGCCGAAAGGAATAAATACTCGGTCCTTTGGGCGATATCCTTGAGCCCACAAAAGTTGGGCCCAGCATTCAGCCCACCATTCCCAGTCCTGCCAGGTATCTGGTTGGTAAACCGGTTGGCCCGTTGTGCCGCTGGTTTGCCGATAGGCTGTCACTTCCTCCAAGGGTACGCAGAGGGCATCACCATAGGGAAAGGGATCTTTGCCCTGGATATCTCTCATCATGGCTTTTTCCACGGTGGGAATCCGTGTTATATCATCAAAGGAGCGAATATCATCAGGTTTGATGCCTACATTTTCATAAAGAATTTTATGAAACCTGGAATGCTTGTAAGCCCATGAAAAAATCCTTTTAAATTTTTCAAGCTGTAGCTTGCGGACATTTTCGTAAGGTAAAGTTTCAAGAGCAGGATTCCAGAATGGGGATTGGTTGCTCATGAGCAGCTCAGCTAATCACCCCAACGTCGGAAGAGATTGTGTTCAATAGCAAAATAATCTAAAATTTTTCCCATGGTCTGATCGATGATATCATCGATCGTTTTGGGATAGTGATAAAATGACGGCACTGGCGGCAGGATATGAGCACCGTTATCTGCCGCTTTTAACAATAGTTTTAAATGGCCTTTGTGGAGCGGGGTTTCTCTTACCACCAGTACCAACTTTCGTTTTTCCTTCAATGCAACGTCAGCCGCTCGGACAATCAGGTTTTCAGAATAGGAATTTGCGATTCCGGACAGAGTTTTCACCGTGCAGGGAACTACCACCATACCATCAGTCAGAAATGAACCGCTGGCCACCTTAGCGGCCATATTCTTATGGTCATAAACATGGGTTGCCATTTGTTTTACATCATCAATATGATAGTCAGTTTCAATTTTTATATTATTTTCCCCAGAGTTTGACATGATGAGATGTGTTTCTACATTTTTTTCCTGAAGGATAGACAAAAGCTTTACACCGTAGATCACACCACTGGCCCCGGATATTCCTACTACTATTTTTTTAGCCATGGTTCCTGTTCTTTTTTAATATGTTTCTGCCAACGTTTTTGGCAATTTTTCAATGATCAATTTCGTTAAGAGAGTGCTGTTTTCCATCACTTTCTCTATTCCGCCCTTATCAATGTTATCCCAGTGGGTTCCGGCAGTGACCACAACATTTGATCCAGTGGACAAAGCTATTTTTTCAGCAATGAGTTTTACCAGATGATCTTCTTTGTGACCGGGAAAACAAATGACCGAAGCAGTTGCATTTTCCTTTTCCGGATTCACGATGCTCGGTTGCGCTTGTGCGGCTGAAACAGCGCCAATATGCGGTGTATCTCCACCCCATACGGCAATTAAAATATCATTGCCAATAATGCGTACACTAGCTTCTAAATCATAGAAGCCATCATCAGTTCGTACATTGAATGTTGTACTGACAGGATTCATTACACCTACGTTTTTTTCCAGTTGTTGTATAGTTGATGAAACAAATTTACTGCCTCTTCTCCAAATTCAGGTGTATTTAAATGTAGATCAACATCTATCACCGAAATATTGATGTTAAGTAATGATTTAAGTTTTTCCATAAATGCTGCATCCGCATCCGGATCATAGAGAGCATGTCCTTTTTCATCCAAAGAGCTCCAGCCTTTCATGGGGTTTAGGACTGCACATGGCACATTGGATGCATTTAACCGCCTGGCCATGATTGCTGCCATGGCTTCCAGTTCATCTATATTAGTCCGTACTTCAATTCGCAATTTATCGATCACTGCCTGCGGCCGTTCTTTATACTTTTCAAGCAAATCCTTGCGCCCGCCAACACTCAGCATATCCAGGCCGGAGGGGGCAACAACCTGTGGAATTCCCATTTCTGAAGCGGCCAATAAACGATCGTCGCCTGCGGCGCAATTTCCATCCAGGAGTTGTTCGCCAATGCCCCTGCTGACAAAATCAATGACACCTTGAAACCAACCTTCGCGGATCAATTCATCCATGGCTCTGTCTCCCCGTCCCTGGGCATGACAGGGAACAGGAATGTAGCCTTTCTCCCGCAGGTAATGAATGGAGGGCTCCACGGCGCGTTCCGCAAATCCAAAGG
>Ga0208641_1000100_pt1 | contig 63035 bp, 51 predicted proteins | sample ETN02SmetaG_2_FD_185789 | JGI IMG/M metagenome (GOLD analysis project Ga0208641, IMG submission 185789) | Marine microbial and viral communities from oxygen minimum zone, Eastern Pacific Ocean - ETNP2014F10-02SV253 (SPAdes) (version 2) | ecosystem: Environmental > Aquatic > Marine > Oceanic ... | reverse complement strand
GAACGACCGTCCCACCAAGGCAGGCAATCAGGTCGGGTATCACCTACCGATTCTCCCTGATAGGTCCTGATAGGGGAGTGTCCGCGCCGGTGGTCCTCTCGCGTCCACTGTTACCGTGGCCGGTGATGCGTAGACGCTTCCTCATCCGATCGGTGGAGAGACTGCTCCGTCGCGACGAGAGCCTGGTGGGTGTCGTGTTCATGTGGAGCCGGCACCGGTGGATGGTGCCATTCGCCGGTTGCGCCTTCGTCGGCCTGGTGGCCGTGGCGGGGGCCTCGGAAATAGCCGACTGGTCGGTGCGCCTGGGACTGGGGGCGGTGGGAGCGACGGTGGCGGCCGTGGCGACTACCGAATACCGGGTACTGGCCCTCACGACACGATCCCTGGTGCTGTGCCGGGGCGGACGATTCCGCCAGGTGGCCACCGGCGTCATCGAACGACTACCTGACGATGTGGCGATAACGAGGGTGGGTACCACTCTCGTTACCTCCGAATGGATGGTCGGAGACCTCCGCTACACGGTGCCCCGGAACTTCGGCCCGGTCATGGAAGCCGTCGCCCACCGCTGAACCGTCTGCCAGCAAGCGGGGTGGGACCCAGGCGACGTTGCCCAAAACGCCCGCTGCCGCCCGACGGGTGAACCCGTCGGACGGCAGCCGGCTGAAAATTCTGGTTGCCGGAGGGGCTTCCTATCAGATACCCGTCTGCTGCATGAGGTAGGACTTCTCAGCCAGACCGTGCCACTCGACGATCCCGTCCCGGTACTCGCGCCACGGGGCGAGGATCGCAGCGAACCGTGCGTCCTCACCAGCGATGCGATCGAGTTCGTCCTCGGTCCCCTGCTTGAAGGCCGACATGAGTTCCGGCGAGAACTCGAGAATCGTCGCGAACTCCTTGATCTTCGCGAGGTCCCGCTGGTTCAGCGTGTCGTAGGTGGCCAGGCAGTGCATGTTGGCGTATGCAGATGCAGTCTCGATGGCTGCCTGATACTCCTCGGGCAACGAGTTCCAGTTGTCGAGATGGATCTCGACTTCCAGCGCCGTACCCGGCTCCCACCACCCTGGGTGGTAGTAGAACAACTCGGTACCGAGCTCGTCGAGGCCCAGGATGAGGTCGTCGGTCGGGCCGACGAACTCAGCTGCATCGATGGCGCCTGTCTCGATAGCGGTGAGGATCTCCCCGCCGGGAATCGAGATCTGCTCGCCACCCAGGTTGTTGAGCACAGCGCCGCCGATGCCGGGAATGCGCATCGTCAGGCCCTGGAGGTCGGCAACCGTGTTGATCTCCTTGGAGAACCAACCGCCCATCTGGCAGCCGGTGGCTCCTGCGGGGAAGAAAATCATGTTGTGCTCTTCCGCGTAGAACTCCTGGAGTATCTCGAGGCCCCCACCCTGATAGAGCCAGGCGTTCTGCTGGCGCTGGTTCAGGCCGAAGGGCACTGCGGTGCCGAACTGCTGGATCGGGCTGATTCCCACGTAGTAGTAGGACGCTGTGTGGCCCATCTCCATGCCCTTGTCACGCACCGTGGGCAACACCTGACCACCGGCGACGATCTCACCGGCCGGTCGGGGGTTGATGGTGAACTTGCCACCGGTGAGACGCGATACCGCATCGCAGAAGATCTGAGCCGAACCGAACAACGTCACCAGGGCCGTGGGCCAACTGGTGCCCATTTCCCATTCGATGTCGGGTAGGTCTGAACTCAGCTCAACCGCAGTGGTAGTCGTCTCCGCAGCCGCAGCCGTGGTAGTCGTAGCCGCAGCCGTGGTAGTCGTAGCCGCAGCCGTGGTGGTCGTAGCCCCAGCCGTGGTAGTCGGAGCCGCCGTGGTGGCCGGAGCCGCCGTGGTGGTAGGCCCAGCGGCATCGCTGCCACAGGCGGCGAGGATCGCGCTGCCGGCGGCAAAGCCGCCGACCGCTATACCCGAATGGGCCAGGAACTTTCGGCGGTCGAAAAGACTCTCGATGCCGTTGACCTCTTGGTCGACTTCTTGCTCGTCACTCATTGGCGAACTCCCCCTCTATGAGTAGTCCAGGTAGGTTTCTAATTCTGCTATCGCCCTCGAAAGGCCCGATACGCAGTGCCACAAATTGTGACACAGATATTGTGACACATAATTCCCGGGAATGCAAGTGGCGCTTCATCGTGCGCCACCGGAGCGTCAGGCGCCGCTAAAGAACCTGTAGGAGAACTCGGTGATACCGGGGAATGCCGCGAAGATCACGATGGCGACGCTCTGGATGATCATGAAGGGGATTGCCCCCTTGTGAATGTCGGCCGTGCTGACCTCGGGAGGCTTGACGCTTTGCAGGTAGAAGAGTGAGAACCCGACCGGTGGGGAGATGAACGCCATGTTCAGGTTCACCGCCATGAGCACGGCAAACCAGATTTTTTCCACCGACGAGAAGCCCAGGGCCTCCATGGCCGGCACAAAGATCGGTACCACGATGAAGGTGATCTCGAGGAATTCGAGGTTGATGCCCAAGATGAACACGGCGACCATCGCTACAGCCACGAACCCGTACTTGCCTCCACCGACTCCCGTCAACCACTCGGAGGTCTGGTCCGAACCGCCGAGCTGGAAGAACATGTGGCTGAAGAAGGTCGATGAGAACAACAGGGTCATCACCAGCACCACGATGTTCAAAGTCGAGGTTCCGCACTGCTTGAGCGCCTTTGGCGTCAGCTGCCACTCGGCGGAGGCATGGGCTGCCCCGTCCTTTACCAGGAGCTTGTCGACATACCAGTTCAGGACGGCCAGCATCAGCGCCCCCAGGACGCCAACGGAACCTGACTCCGATGGGGTTGCGATCCCCTGGAAGATCGAGAACAAGACACCGATGATCAACACCAGTGTCGGCACGATCGACACCAGCACCTCGGTGGTCAACATGCCGCCGACCATCATGAGGCCCAGCAACAGCACAAAGACCGTAGGGACGGCGATGAACGCCAACTTGGGACTCGCCATCAGCATTACCAGGCCGATCATCAGTGCCATCGGCAGGGAGATCTTCGCGGCAGTCAACGTGCTGACCTTGCCCACGAGGGTGCGTTGGTCCTTCGGCATGGCGGGCCCGAGGTGGGGTCGCAGATAGGAGATGCCCAACGCATAACTGATGTAGAGGCCACTCAGGATCAGCCCGGGTATCAGGGCCCCGGCGAACAGTCCGAGGATGCCCACCCCCAACTGTTGTGCCAGCAGGATCAGGACCAAACTGGGTGGAAGCATCTGGGCCAGGGTCCCCGAGGCGATGATCACTCCGGTGGACAACTTGTTGTCGTAACCCAACTTGACCATGGCAGGCAGCGAGAGCAGGCCCATCACGATGACCGTGGCAGCAACCACTCCGGTTGCCGCGGCCAGCAGGGTTCCCACCACCACCACCGCGGCCGCCACACCGCCCCGGAGCGGACCCATGAGCATCCCGATGGCGTTCAGCAGTCGCTCGGCGAGGCCTGAGCGTTCGAGGATGGCACCCATGAGAACGAACAGCGGTACCGCCAGAAGTGTCTGGTCCTCGAGGGAGTTCTGCCATCGGCCGGGCAGCACGTTCAGCGTGTTCGGATCGAAGGTGCCGGTGAGGTCACCGATGAATGAAAAGGCGAGGGCGGTCGAAACGAACGAGAACGCGACGTTGTAGCCAGTGAGGATCAGCACCATGAAGACGGCGAACATCACCATCGAGAGGAAAACGCTCAACTCCATCGGCTGGACTCCCTACTCAATTCGCTGGAACTCGTCATGTTCGTGAAGGTCGGCCAGATCCTCACGGCCGATGATCACGAACCCGGTCTTGATGATCTCGGCCAGGACCTGGAGTCCGAAGAGCACGAAGCCGACAAAGGTCAAGGCCTTGATGGGTCCTATCGGCAGCGACCCGGCATCCCACGCCTTCTCCCAGGTGTTCCAGACACGCCAACCATCGGGCCAGACCCCGGTGTGCTTCATGCCGAGGCCCTTCCGGCCGTAGTCCCAGAGGATCCGGATGGCAACGATGATGAAGGGCATGAAGAAGAACACGTGCATGACGAAGTCCAGCCATGCCTTGGTTCGGTTTGAGAACTCCGCCCACCAGAAGTCGATGCGAGGGTTGACTCCTTCACGCACCCCGTAGTTCAAGCCCAAGAGGAACATCAAGGAGAAGGTCATCCAGCCGACACTCCTCATTTCTCCGATGATGATGTCCGCTTCGATGTAGCGACCGACGTAGCGGGTCACCACGTTGAACAATGACACCAAGAAGACCGCCCATCCCAGGTACTTGGCGAACTCGCCGGTGGCCGAGGTGATCTTCTCAAGCCCCACACGGAACGCATGCATGGCCGTCGGTCGGACGCTGAGGACAACAATGGCCAGAAGGCCCAGCCAGTGCCACCAAGCCAGATTGCCGATCAGGTAGTCCGTGCCGACCACCGTGGCGACCACCGAAGCCACCAACAGAGCGCAGATGACAACGCCCAGCGGATGGATCCGATACCACACCGTTTGGTTCCGGCCGGTCAACTGGGGTTCGACCCGACCTCCGGAAGGGGTATCGGCCGCTATGGCAGCCACATCAGAGTCGAGTTCGTCGACAGGGCTGCCAACCTCACTTTCAGACATCACCAGCCCCCTTCCGACTCTCCTGGCCAAGGATCAAGAAACCGTCACGCTCTAGTCCAACAAGTGACAAGTTGTATCACAAATACAAGATCAATGTAAACGCTCAAGGTACTCCGGCCCCAGGGCCTCTAGCGAATCGCACCCGATCAGGGCCAGGGTGCGCTCCACTCCCTCAGCCAGGTGCTCGAGAACGAAGTCGACCCCCTGCTCGCCGGCCGCCCCCAAGCCGTAGAGGTAGGGCCGCCCGATCATGCAGGCCCTGGCGCCCAGAGCCACCGCCTTGACCACGTCGGAGCCCCGTCGTATCCCGCCGTCGAGGATGATCTCGGTACCGCCCTCCAGCGCGTCGGCCACTGACGGCAACAGGTCGATGGGGGCCGGCGCGTCGTCAAGTTGGCGGCCTCCGTGATTCGAGAGAATGACGGCGTCCACGCCCCGGTCAGCGGCGATCTTGGCATCGACCACCGTCTGGATTCCCTTGATGGTCAACTTTCCGGGCCATTGTTCCCGGAACCGGTCGATGTCCTCCCAGGACAACCCGGGGTCCATCTGGTCGGCGACGTACTCGGCCAGCGAGATCGGATCCGACCCATCTCCTACGCTCTTGCCGGTCACGTTGGCAAACATGATCGGCTCGGCCCTCATGAAGTCCCAGGACCAACTGGGATTGAGCATCCCATCGATGATCGTGCCGGGGCCGATCCGAGGGGGCAGGGTGAACCCCCTTCGAACGTCGCGTTCACGTCTTCCGAACATCGCCGTGTCGACGGTGATGACAGCCGTGGAGTAACCGACAGCAGCGGCCCGATCGAGCATCTCATTGACCAGGCCACGGTCCTTCCAGACGTAGACCTGGAACCACTTGTCGCCGTCGCTGGCCTCGGCGACCTCTTCGATCGACCGCGTCCCCAGGGTGGACAGGGCGTAGGGCAGCCCAGCCCGTTCCGCCGAGCGGGCCACCGCCAGTTCACCCTGGGAGTGGGCAATCCGCGTGAACCCGGTGGGGGCCAACACCAGGGGGACTGGCAGGTGCTCGCCCATCAGAGTGGTCGACGTGTCGATCTGGGCATTGCCCCGCAACACCCTGGGAACAAAACGGATCGTTGCGAACCCGGCCTCGTTGCGGGCATAGGTGCGCTCGTCCTCGGCTGCCCCGTCGATATAGTCGAACACCCCCGAGGGCAGGCGGCGTCGAGCCACGCGCCTGAGGTCCCCGATGTTGCCTACACGCGACAAGCGTCGCTTGGCAGAGTCGAATTCGAACTTCCTGAACCGCACGACCGAACGGAGGGATTTGAACATGCGGTCCATTGTGCCACCATGTCAATCGTGACACAATATTGGCAGCCCATGAATGTCTATTCATCGGAGACCAGCCTTGCGTAAAGACAGTGCTGCCCAGCGGGTCGGGAGCATCCTTCGCGACGAGCTGCTCGATGGCAACATCCCCCCGGGAACCTGGTTTCGGGAGGAACAGATCGCCGAACGCTTCGAGGTCGGGCGCTACACGGTCCGTTCTGCCATCGAATGGCTGGTCGGAACCGGCCTGCTGGTTCACGAGCGCAACCGCGGCGCCTACGTGTCCCCGATCTCCCCCGAGCGGGTCGAACGCCTCTTCGAGTTCCGACAGATCATCGAAGTGGGAGCTCTCCGGATCGCCCTCGAAGCCGGGGCCGACCTCTCCGAGGTCGTCGCCGCCGCCAAGCCGATGGAGACCTTCGACGAAAGCACCCCCTGGCACACCGTCATCGAGGTCCACAACGACATCCACCGGGCCATCGTTGCCGCATCGGGAAACCCCCGGCTCCTCGACGCCTACGACCGCTACCGGGACGACCTCCAGTTCATGCTGGCCTATCTGGGCCGTGCCCACACTGTGAGCACCTTCGCGAAGAACCACCTGGAACTGGCTGACCGAATTCGCAAGGGTGCCCCCGAGGCCCTCGAATCACTCGAGTACGACCTGTCCGAGTTCGGGGTGCCGCCCCTGCTCGGAGCCCTAGCCGAACTCGATACTGCCAAGGCGGGCAACGACTCGAGGCCGTCAAGGTGACCAACGGGTGGAGTTGGTCAGAGTGGAGGGGGAGTTCTCCTTTTCTCGGCGTATGTCGCCCGAATCGAAGGTGGGGTGGTCCTTGCCGGGGTTTCCTCCCGCAAGCCCTTCCCGGCGAGCCTACGGGTCGGGTCCCAGAGTGGCTGTCGCGGTCACAGGGCCAGCAACCGGAGGAAGTCGGCGACCCTGGTTGACACCCAGGAATTCGAAGAGCCCCGTTGCCGGCGAACTCGAGGTGGGCACCTGGGAGATGGCCGGTCATGGAGTGTCCGTTCGGCAGACGACTCCTCGACACAGACCGGGTCTCTTCCAGGAGACGGTCTTGACGGGTTCGGTCCGAGACGGCACAGCGACCTAGCGTGGGTGGGGGAAAGCCAAAGCAGAGGAAACCAACAGACGATGAACCCCGCCAACGAACCCTTTGATCCCGATGCGATGCGGGAGCGCTACCGGGTCGAGCGTGACAAACGCCTCCGTGCCGATGGCAACGACCAGTACGTCGAAGTTGTCGGCGCGTTCGAGCGCTACACCGACGATCCATACATCGAGTCCGGCATCGACCGTCCACCCCTGGACGAAGAGGTCGACGTGGTCGTCATCGGGGGTGGTTTCGGGGGCCTGCAGATGGGGGCTCGTCTCCGCGAGGCCGGAGTGGAGAACCTGCGGATCATCGAGAAGGGTGGCGACTTCGGTGGCACCTGGTACTGGAACCGGTACCCGGGGGCCCAGTGTGACATCGAGTCATACGTCTACCTGCCACTCCTCGAAGAGGTCGGCTACATACCTCGAGAGAAGTACTCCTATGCCAGGGAGATACTCGACTACAGCCAGCAGATCGGCCGCCACTACCGCCTCTACGACGGTGCGCTCTTCCAGACGGAAGTCACCGACATGTTCTGGGATGACCACCAGTCGCGTTGGATCGTCGAAACCGGCAGGGGAGATTCACTCCGGGCTCGATTCGTGGCGATGGCCAACGGCCCCCTGAATCGCCCGAAGCTCCCAGGGATTGCCGGGATCGATGAGTTCAAGGGCCATTCGTTCCATACAAGCCGCTGGGACTATGGATATACGGGTGGAGGGCCGGATGGGAACCTCGACCGACTCGGAGACAAGCGGGTGGCGATCATCGGCACCGGGGGCAGCGCGATCCAGTGCGTTCCGTTCCTAGGGGAGGCAGCAGAGCGGCTCTACGTGTTCCAGCGCACACCCTCGTCGGTGGATGTTCGCGGTAACCGGCTCACGGACCCGATGTGGGCTGCCGGCCTGGAGCCAGGCTGGCAGAAGCGCCGCATGGAGAACTTCAACGGACTTGTCTCAGGCGTCCCCCAAAGTGAGGACCTCGTGAACGACGGTTGGACCGACCTCATCGGCAAGATGATCCGACGATTCCGAAAGGCCAGGGCTGAGGAGGGCGTCGATATCTCCGAGGTGATGGAGATGGCCAACTTCGACAAGATGAACGAAATCCGGTCCCGGGTTGAGGACCTTGTCGACGACCCGGAAGTCGCCGAGAAGCTCAAGCCCTACTACAGGATGTTCTGCAAGCGGCCGACGTTCAACGACGAGTACCTCCCGACGTTCAACCGGCCAAATGTCGAACTCGTCGACACTGACGGGAGGGGTGTCGAACGCATCACGGAAAGCGGCGTCGTCGTAGCGGGCGTCGAATACGAAGTCGACTGCATCGTCTTTGCCACGGGCTTCGAGGTGGGTACCGCATATGCCAGGCGGGCCGGGTATGAGGTCGTCGGCCGCAGGGGACAGACCCTCTCCGAGAAGTGGGCTGAAGGGATGGCCACCCTCCATGGCATGCAGAGCCGGGGCTTTCCGAACTGCTTCTTCCTGCACATCAGCCAGGCCGCATTCACCGCCAACTTTCCCCATCTTCTCGACGAACTGACCACTCACGTGTCCCACATCGTCGGTCATGCACTGAGCCGAGGTATCAGCACGGTCGAGGTGGCACAGGACGCGGAGGACGCCTGGGTGGAGACGATCAAGGCCAAGGGCCTCCTTGCGATGGGGGCGCTCGGAGGACCGGACTGCACCCCCGGCTACTACAACAACGAGGGGAAGGCCCGTGAACCTGGCGCCATCCAGTCAGCCCCGTATGGCGGTGGTTCGATCGAGTTCTTCCGGATCCTCGAGCAGTGGCGTGGCGACGGAGAGTTTGCGGGGTTGGAGTTCACCAGCTGAGTCGGGGAAATCGACACGAAGGCCGCTTCCCGGTGCTCGAGCCCGACGACACTGCCAGTCCATGTGTGACCGTCTGGAGAACGCCTGGCCGCCACCCGGTCCTTGTCGGTAGTGGTTCAGGGTTGGCTGGCCCCGCCCGTGGGGCGCGGCGACTGAACACCAGGGGCCTGTCGGTCGGAGCCCCACGGTTCTTCCGCGGGTATCGGTCACACAGACATCCCGACACCACGACCCGGCCGTAGCGTTCTTTCGTGGCCGTCCGCTCCGACCTTCGAAACATCGCCGTCATCGCGCACGTCGACCACGGCAAGACGACGCTCGTCGATGCCCTGCTGCGCCAGTCGGGAGCCTTCTCCGCCCACGAGGAACCCACCGAGCGGGTCATGGACTCGATGGACCTCGAGCGTGAGAAGGGCATCACGATCCTCGCCAAGAACACGGCGATCCAGCGCGGCGACGTCAAGGTCAACATCGTCGACACCCCCGGCCACTCCGACTTCGGTGGCGAGGTCGAACGGGCCCTCAACATGGTCGACGGCGTCCTGCTGCTCGTCGACGCCGCCGAAGGGCCCAGACCCCAGACCCGCTTCGTGCTGCGCAAGGCCCTCGAAGCCGGCCTGTCGATCGTGGTCGTGGTCAACAAGGTCGACCGCCCCGACGCCCGCCTCGAGGCGGTCGTCGACGAGGTCTACGAACTGTTCCTCGACCTCGACGCATCCGAGGACCAGATCGAGTTCCCGATCGTCTACACCGATGCCCGTGCCGGCACGGCCACACTCGACCCGGCGGTTCCCGGCACCGACCTGGGGCCCTTCTTCGACATGGTCCTCGAGCAGGTACCGCCACCCTCGTACGACGGGGACGCCCCGTTGCGGGCACACGTCACCAACCTGGACGCCTCGCCCTACCTCGGCCGGATAGCGGTCTGTCGTGTCACCAGCGGCACCCTCCGCCAGGGTGCGCCCGTCGCCTGGTGTCGCACCGACGGTTCGATCCAGCCGGCAAGGGTCGGCACGGTCACCGTCACGGAGGCACTGGGCCAGGTCGAGGTAGCGGAGGCCGGGCCCGGCGAGATCGCCTACGTATCCGGAATCGAGGACGTAACCATCGGCGAGACCCTCGCCGACCCCGAGGATCCCCGCCCACTGCCCGTCATCAGCGTCGATGAGCCGACGCTTTCCATGACGCTCGGCGTCAACACGTCGCCGGTCGCCGGCGACGACGGCTCCAAGTTGACGGCCCGCCAGGTCAAGGCCCGCCTCGACGCCGAACTCGTCGGAAACGTTTCGCTACGGGTGTTGCCCACCGAGCGCCCCGACACCTGGGAGGTCCAGGGCCGCGGAGAACTCCAGCTGGCGGTACTCGTCGAGACCATGCGCCGCGAGGGCTTCGAGCTCACCGTCGGCAAGCCCGCGGTCGTGCTGCGCGAGATCCAAGGCAAGGTGCACGAGCCCACCGAGAACCTCTCGATCGACGTTCCCGAGGACCATGTCGGCGCCGTCACGCAACTCCTCGGTGAGCGCCGGGCACGCATGGTCGACATGGTCAACCACGGCACCGGCTGGGTGCGCCTCGACTACATCGTCGCCGCCCGTGCTCTCATCGGCTTTCGCACGGAGTTCATGACCGAGACCCGCGGCGCCGGGATGCTCCACCACGTGTTCGAGGGATGGGAGCCGTGGATGGGCGAGTTGCGCACCCGCCCGACGGGCACGGTGGTCGCCGACCGCACCGGAGCCGTCACTGCCTACGCCATCGCCGGCATTCAGGAACGGGCCAGCCTCTTCGTCGGGCCGACCGACAGGGTCTATGCCGGGATGATCGTGGGGGAGAACCCCCGGGCCGAGGACATGGACGTCAACATCTGTCGCGAGAAAAAGCTCACGAACGTGCGGGCGGCGGCGTCCGACGACACGGTCCGCCTAACCCCACCCCGTCGGCTTTCCCTCGAGCAGGCGCTGGAGTTCATCGCCGACGACGAGTGCGTCGAGGTCACCCCGGGCGCTGTACGGCTCCGCAAGGTCACGCTCGACGCCGGCGAACGGGCCCGCAACCTCAAGAAGCTCAAGAACGCCCGGGTCTGAGCGGCGCCGGACCCCTCAGGCCAGGACCCGCACCACCCCGTTCTCCGGGTCGACCTCGACCCGGTCACCGTCGGCGATCCCCTCCATTGCACCGGGTGCGCCCACGACTGCCGGGATGCCGAGCTCGCGCGACAAAACCGCAGCGTGGCTCATGGGGCCGCCTTCGGCGGTGACCAGGCCCCCGACGAGGGTCAGGACCAGGTTGTAGGCGGGGGTCGTCGTACGCGTGACCAGTACCTCGCCCGGTTGCAGCCGGTCGAGCGCTTCGTCGGCGTTCTCGGCCACCCGGGCCACGCCCACGTACGTCTCGGCGCCGATGCCGGAGCCCTCGAGCGGCTGTCTCTCGACGGGCTCGTCGACCATTCCGAGCTCGGTGAGACAGGCCTGGATGATGGTGACCGTCTCTGCGAGTGGACCCGGGAGGGCGTCGAGCGCCGGCGTGCCCTCGAGGTCGCCCAGGGTCTGCGGGGGATCGAGGGTCTTGTGGTGGGCGCGCACGGCGGCCCTCTCCGTAAGGTCGTCGGCGCCGGGCCCTGCGCCGGAGGCGGTCATCGTCAGTAGTTCAACGGGCCCCAGTTCGAACACGTGTGAGGCGTCGTGGAGACGCCCAGCGTCGGCCAGCCGTCGGCCGGCCTCTTTCATGGCGAGGCGCAGCAGGCCGGCCGGCCATTCGGCCGTGATCGGACCGTTGTCGTCGCGCAGGTCCATGGCCTCGCGGGCCCGTGCCAGCAGGTCGTCGAACCGCTCACGATCACCCTCCGGGACCCGTTCACGGAGGCCGGCAATGGTGCCTGCGAGATGGTCGGGATCGTGGATCCGTTCGTCGGCGCCCGAGAGGATCGTGGCCAGGACCACGTCGGGCATCTCGCCGAGGGTGAGGGCGTCGAGGTCGTAGCCGGTGAACAGCATCGACCCCCGGTAGCGGAGGTACGTATCGAGTTCCACAGCGACGTCGGGCGAGACTGCGGCCACTTCGGTGAGGCTGGCCGGGGTAGCCCTCGACCCTGCGACGAGGTCGCGGATGCGGCGTAGCGCTTCGATCGGCGCCGACGTGGACGGCGACGCGCCGACGAGTGCTGCGAGCATTTCGCCACCCGGGATCCGCCAGCGGTGCCCGGCGACGAGCAGTTGGCCGATCGGGCCGAGGTCGTAGCCGTGGAGGCGGAAGTGCTCCTCGAAGGTCCAACGGATGTGGGTGAGCAGCGCCTCGAGGTGGGCGGCCAGCCCGGCATCGTCGAGGGTCGCCAGGTCGACCGCTCCGAATGCCAGGTTCTGCTCGACCAGTCGGGGCCGGGTCACCGCATGCCATTCTGCTATGACCGCCGGCGACGGCGACTGCTCGAGGTTGCGCCGTGCGGCACGGGTCCTGCGGCGGAACTCGGGATGCAATCGGGAGCCGATCCTGAGAAGAAACGCCGGAGGCGGCTTCGCCGAGGGCCTGTCGGGCCGGATGAGCGGCCGCATACGTGTGTAGGTGAACCCGTTGACGAACCGGAACGACAGCGTCTCGGCCGGCACGCCGATGATCGGCCACTGTTTGCGGTAGGCGGACTGCATCGCCTCGGGCACCAGCCACTGCATGACCGGCGTGGTGCCGCCCGGGAAGTGCGACCGGTCCAGCTGCCAGCAGCCCGGCCCCGGTGCCTCGAAGGTGTCGGCTTCCCCTGCTCCCATGACCAGGACGCTAGGACCACCCGCTGACGGTGCCGGTGATCGGGCGGCATTGCCGGTGGATTCGGCTGCAGATACCTTCCGGGTGTTCCAGCGTGACCCCTGAGGGGAGATGTTCCGTTGCGCAACGCGTAGCCGCCATCGGGGCTGGACCGAGCGGCCTGGACCAACTGCGGGCCTTCGCCTCCGACCACCCTCGACCGCGTCCGCCCTCTCGGGCAGCGGGGCGTTGTCACCGGCTACCACGCCCAGGTTGACCTGGCCGCCCCGGGTCGGCCCACCGGGGGACTGAACGGAAGGGCAGGGCGGGACGGGCCGTAGGCTCGGCGACCCATGGCCGCCCTCTTCTCTCTTGTCGCTGCAGCCATATTCGGGGTCGGCGACTTCTTCGGAGGGCAGGCCTCGAAGCGCACGAAGGTCGTCACGGTGGTCGCCGGCTCCAACATCGTGGGGTTGGCGCTGGTCCTGGCGCTGGCACCGGGCATGGCCGAACAGTTCGACGGTGGAGACTTCGTGGCCGGCATGTTCGGTGGCCTTTCAGGGCTGATCGGCATCACCCTGCTCTACCGGGGACTCTCGACCGGGCCCATGGCGGTGGTTGCACCCATCGCAGCGGTCACCAACGCCGCAGTTCCGGCCCTGTGGGGTGTCGCCTTCGGCGATCGCCTCACCCCGCTCCAGCTGGTGGGAGTGGCGCTCGGCCTCGTGGCGATCGTGTTGGTGTCGCGGCCGCCGGAGGCCGCCGGACGGACCACCGCCGGACTCCTCGTCGGTTCGGTGCTGTCCGGCATCGGGTTCGCCGGCTTCTCCATCGTGCTCAGCGGCACGGATCCCGCCAGCGCCCCATGGCCGGTCGTCGGCAGTCGGCTCACGACGGTCGTCATCCTCGTCACGGTGCTGGCCTTCGTCCGGAGGGTGCGGGGGCCGATCCGTGACGCCAGACGGCTCATCCTCGTATGCGGACTCTGCGACAGCGGAGGCAACGTGATGCTGCTCGAAGCGCTCGGTCGGGGGATGCTCAGCCTCGTCGCCGTCCTCACCTCGCTCTATCCGGCGGTCACCGTGCTGCTGGCCCGGACCGTGCTCAAGGAGCCGATCTCGCGGGGTCAGGTGGTCGGACTCGCCGGCTCCCTGGGTGCAATCACCCTGATCGTCGCCGGATGAAGCGACGGTGGGAACGTATCGGTCTTCGGGCGTGCGATCCTTGGAGGATGCGAGCCGTCGCCTCCCTACTCGCCCTGGTCGTGTCGGCTGCTGCATGCAGTGCCGGCAATGGTCCGACGCTCGACACCACGACCACCTTCCCCGACCTGTTCGGCGACGGTTCGACGACATCGACGCTGCCGCCCGCCGAGGTGTCGGACTGGGAGCCCGTGCAGTTGGTCTCCGTGCGCAAGGAGGCGGAGGCCTGCATCCAGAACGCCCGCCCGGACGAGATCGTGCTCCCGGATGAGGGCCCCCGGACCGTGACGGTCGAATCGGGCGACACCCTGGGCAAGATCGCCGAGCGCTTCGACACCACCGTGGCGGCGTTCATGCGGGCCAACTCGCTAAGCGACCCCGACCGGTTGCGGGTGGGGCAGGTGCTGATAGTGCCGCGGGAACGTCCCGACGAGGTCGCCGGACCGGAGGGTCCCGAGATCGAATGGGAGGAACTGGTCTGCGTGCTCGACACGGGTGCGGCGGCCCACGGCCCTGATGGGCTTCCGGTCGGAGCACCCGGGCTGGTCGAGGTCGTGGTCCGGTGGCCCCGGATCGACGGGACCGACGAGGCACCCCGCGTCAACGGCCGCATCCTCGGGCTCATCCAGGGAGCGCTGGCCGGCTTCCTCGACGACGCGATCAGCGCCGTCGAGCGCAACGGCTACGCGTGCAGGGAGGCACTCGACGGACGCTGTATGTGGATCATGCACGAGTACGAGGTGCTGCTGTCGACCGACGACGTGTTCAGCGTCCGCAACACCACGCGCCGTCTGCTCCCGGGGACGGCCGCCGAGTCGTCAGAGGTGCTGACGGAGACCTTTGACCTCGTGGACGGCCGCCCGTTCACCATCGACGTGCTGTTCGACGAGGAGGCCGACTGGGTCCGGGCCGTGTCGGGGGAGGCGATCAGGCGCCTCGAACAGGAGCCGTGGGTCGACGAGCGCCGCCTCGTCGGTGCCGGCCCGGATGCCGTCAACTTCGAGCGCTTCAACCTGACCCACGGCGGCCTGGTCCTGTCGTTCGCCCCCTTCACGGTCGGGGGGTCGGGCGCCAGCACGGTCTCGATCACGATCCCGTACCGTGCGCTCGAAGGCCTCTGGGCGGAAGACGGACCGGTGGCGCCGCTCCTCGAGAAATTGGACTGACGGGTTCGATCGCCGTACGGGGGTTCCCTAGGCTCGGCGCCATGGAACTGACCGAGGCCATGCGCACGACCTTCGCCTGCCGGGAGTTCACCGACGAACCGGTTTCCGATGAGGTCCTCCACCGGATCCTCGATGTCGCCCGCTTCGCCCCGTCAGGCGGGAACCGTCAGGGCGGGCACGTGGTGGTGGTGCGCGACCCGGCCGTTCGACGGCGACTGGGCGAACTGGTCCAACCGACGCTGCGGGTCTACGCCGCCCAGGCGGCCGCAGGGGAGACTCCCTTCAACTCGGTGCACCCGACGGCGATAGACGTCGAGGCGGCGCTCCGGACGCCCACCGACATCCTGCCGATGTTCGACCACCTGGACGAGGTACCCGTGGTGCTCGTCGTCACCGTCGACCTGGCGAAGGTGGCCTCGGTCGACAAGGACCTCGACCGGGTGGGGCTCGACACCGGGGCTTCGATCTACCCGCTGGTCTGGAACATCCTGCTGGCTGCCCGCGCCGAGGGACTGGGGGGCGTGCTCACCACCCTCATCGTCCCGGCAGAGACCGACGTGCAGGCGCTGCTGGGCCTTCCTGACTCGCATGCGATCGCCGCCCTGATCCCGCTGGGGCGGCCGGTGAAACAACTCACGCGGCTGCGGCGACGGCCGGTGGAGGAATTCGTCACGGTCGACCACTTCGACGGCATGCCCCTCGGATCCCGAAGGGAGTAGGTTCTCACCCGTGGTCGAGCAATCCACTTCCCCGGTGGTCCCGGATCGTCCCCGCGGTCGACTGCTTCTCGGCGCTGTGCTGGGCTCGTTCGCCGTCATCGCAGCGCTGGTGGCCTCGGCGTCGGCCGGCGCCGGTGGCCCCGGTCCCACGATCGACCAGGCCGTGCAACTGTCGGCCGAGCGGAACGCATCCGTCGGCATCGAGATCGACTCGAGTGGACCCGCATTCTCGTTCGAGGTCTGCATCGACGGCGTGCCCCACTCCTGGGAGGGCGACAGCATCTTCGACTTCGACGGCGAGGGATCGTTCTCCTTCGGGTGGGGTGCCGACGACCCCGGTTTCTTCGACGACCTGCCCCTCGAGGCCGATCCGGGCGCCGAGTGCGACATGCCCGGCTTCGGCGGTGGGCGAGAAGGGCACGGCGGGCTGCCCGGCCTGTTCGGTGTCGTCCCCGATTTCGACGCCGACCTCCGATTCATGCCGGACCTCGCCCCCGACTTCGAGGCGTTCGAGGCCTGCCTCGTCGAGGAGGGCGTCGACCCCGATTCGCCACCCGACCGGAACCGGGCAAGCGTGATCGTCGTCGGCCCAGATGGTCACACGGTCGTCGAGTTCGGCGACGACATCGGTTCGGTCACCGTGACGGGCACGGAAGACGGCGTCGAGATCGCCACCGACGGCGGCGCAGCGGTAGTCGACGTCGAGACCCGCCGTCAGGCCAGGGATCGGGCGTTCGAGGCCTGTGCGGACCTGCTGCCCAACCCGCCCGTGTTCGAGTTCGGCTTCGGCGAATCGTTCGGAGGCGGCGGGAAGTCCCTCGGGCACCGGGGACACGGCCCGATGGGAGAACTGTTCCATGGCCTCTTCGAGATGCTCGAGGTCGATCCCGACGAGGGACACATGAACCGGTTCACCGACGAGCGACGTTCCCGTGATCTGCGCGAACTGTTGAGCGGCGTCGCAGACGACGGTGGCCGCTGCGGCGGCGTCGACACCCAGGCTGTCTGAGGGCTGTCTGAGGGCCTTTCTGGAGCGTCAGGTTCCGGGCGGGCTGTATGACACGGAGTTACGGACCGACTCTGCTGCCGTGTCGAGTTCTTCCGGCGTCAACAGGACGGTCACCCGGGCGTTGACCGCCCCGGATGCGGAGACGGCCAGGCTGAGGGCTGCTGCGGCGTCGTTCGAGGGCAGGTCGGCGATCACGACGGCGTCGTCGCTGCCGAAGGCGAAGTAGAAGGCCTCGACGGTTCCACCCAGGGATTCGCCCGCCGCCGTGGCTGCCGCGGCCCGGGCAGAGCCACCGGCGGAGAGCAGTCCCTGGACTCCCTCGGTCGTGTAGCCGGCATGGATGAGGTACTTGGGCATGGTCGCCTCCTGTTCGTAGTCACGTCGATCGTCTTCCGATCGGCCGGCTACGAGTCTGCCATGGTTGTCGTTTCCGTGCGTGGGGTGGGCCCGGCACGCCGGTCGGATGGTGCGCCGTCTACCCTCGCCGCCGTGAAACTCGGCCTCACCATCCACCTGACCGACCGGTCGATCGACATCCGCGACCTGGCCGTCGAGGCAGAGGCCCGGGGCTTTTCGTCGCTGTGGATCCCCGAGCACACCCACATTCCAGCCAGCCGACAGACGCCGATCCCGCAGGGCGGCATGGACATCGCCGACGAGTATCCCCGGTCACCCGATCCGTTCGTGTCGCTGGCAGCGGCCGCTGCGCTCACGGATCGGATCCGGCTCGGCACGGGTGTGGCGCTAGTGGCCCAGCGCCACCCGATCAACCTGGCCAAGGCGGTGGCCTCGCTGGATGCACTCTCGAACGGGCGCTTCGCCCTTGGCATCGGCTACGGCTGGAACGTCGAGGAGATGGCCCACCACGGCGTGGAGTTCCGGGCCCGTCGGGCGCAGGTCCGCGAGCACATGCTGGCCGTACGCCAACTCTGGACGGAGGAGGCCGGCGAGTACCACGGCGAGTTCGTGGACTTCTCCGCCAGCTGGTCCTGGCCCAAGCCCGTGCGGCCCGGAGGGCCGCCCGTCTACATCGGTGGCGGGGCCGGACCGAAGATGTTCGCCGCAGTCGCCGAATATGCGGACGGGTGGCTGCCGATCGGCGGCGCCGGAGTCCGGGCAGCGCTCGGTGACCTGCAGGCCGCCTGCGAGGAGCGGGGCCGCGACCCGGGGGAGATCGACGTGATCCCGTTCGGTACCCTGCCCGACGAGGGGAAGCTCGAGTACTACGCCGGCCTTGGGATCACCGAGGCGGTGCTGCGTCTGCCGTCCGCACCACGCGACGAGGTGCTGCCCGTGCTCGACGAGTTCGCCCACTTCATCGACCGAGGAGCCTCCCATGACGTATGACCTGGTGATCAGAGGAGGAACCGTCGTCGATGGCACCGGCGTACCGGCGACGACCGCCGATGTGGCGATCGACGGCGACCGCGTGGTCGAGGTCGGACGGGTGGAAGGCTCCGCCCGGCGGGAGTTGGACGCCGACGGGCTGATCGTCACGCCCGGCTTCGTCGACATCCACACCCACCTCGATGCCCAGCTGTCCTGGGACCCGCTGGGCAGTTCGTCGTGCTGGCACGGCGTCACCTCGGTCGTGCTGGGCAACTGCGGCGTCACCTTTGCCCCGGTCGCACCGGACGGTCGGGAGTTCCTCGCCGAGATGATGGAGTCGGTCGAGGACGTTCCCGCCCAGAGCATCCTCGACGGCCTCTCCTGGAACTGGGAAACCTACGGCGAGTACCTGGCCGACCTGGCTTCGCTGCCCAAGGGGCTCAACGTCGGTGGCATGGTCGGCCACTGTGCCGTCCGGGTAGCGGCGATGGGCGAGCGGTCGCTCGACGAGGATCCGGCCTCCGCCGAGGACATCGCCGCCATGGTGCCCATGGTCGACGAGGCGCTGGCCGCCGGGGCGCTCGGCTTCTCGTCCTCCCGTACCTTCCTGCACCGGGTGCCCGACGGCCGCTACGTGCCCGGCACGCATGCTGCCGAGGATGAACTCCTGGCTTTTGCCGACTCGCTCGGCCGGTACGGCGGCATCTTCGAATGTGCCGCCAAGCTGGGCGGCCGCAATGACCCGGAAGGCGTGTTCACCCGTGATGAGATCCGCATGTACGGCGACATCAGCCGTCGGGCCGGCTGTCCGGTGACCTTCGGGCTCACCCAGGTCGACGTCGTCCCCGACATGCACCTGCAGGTGCTCGACTATGTGGCCACCGAAAACGCCGACGGTGCCCGGATCCGTCCCCAGACGACCTCCCGCCAGATCGGCATCCTGTTCGGGCTATCCGGCCGGACCCCGTTCGACCGGGCCGACGGCTGGGACGACCTGCGGGACCTGTCGCTGGATGACAAGGTTGCCCGCCTCACGGAGCCCTCCTCGAAGGCAGCACTCGTGGAGGCTGCCGAGGCCCGTATCGAGGGGCTCCCGATCGACTGGTTCGCCTTCTATCCGCTCCCGAACGACCCGGTCCGCCACGACCTGACCCGGGAGGAGAGTGTCGCCGCCGACGCAGAGCGACGGGGCGTGTCCATCGCCGAGGCCTGGGTCGACCTGGCCGTCGAGCTCGACGGTCGTCGCCTGTTCACCCTGCCGTTCCTCAACCAGCGGATGGAGTCCGCCATCGAGATGCTCGAGCGACCCGAGGTGGTGATGGGGCTCGCCGATGCCGGAGCCCATGCGAAACAGATCATGGACGCCAGCCAGCCGACCTTCTTCCTGAGCCACTGGGTGCGCGACCGGGGCCGGGTCACCATCGAGGAGGGGGTGCGGCGGATGACCTCCGATACCGCCGACCTGTTCGGCATCACGGGACGGGGCCGCCTGGTGCCGGGTGCCCACGCCGACGTCAACGTGATCGACCTCGAGGGGTTGAGGCTCCACTACCCGGAGATGGCCCACGACTTCCCGGGTGGTGCCGGTCGGTGGGTCCAACGGGCCGACGGCTACGACGCCACCATCGTCAACGGGGAGGTGTTCATGGAAGATGGTGAGCACACCGGGGCACTGGCCGGCCAGATGCTGTTGGGATCGACGGCGAACTGAGTTCTCGTCGAGTACGGGTCAGGCGGGTACGGGCTCTCCGTCGACCACCACATGGAACTGCCGGTCGGGGTTGTTCTGCCTCGACCGCCCGGCCGGGCCACCCTTAGACGGATTGCCGTCGAGCCGCTCGGCGCCGTCCGGGGCGTACTGGAGGATGTAGGCCTTGCGGACCTCGTCGGTGGTGTTCGGACCCGTCATGTGCGGCGTGAGCGACGAGAACACGACGATGCTTCCCGCCGCCGCCGGGACCGCAACGGCCCCTTCGGGGTCCTCGAGGCACTGGTAGCCCAGCGGATCGACGTAGGTGTGTGCGAGCGTGCCACCGAGGTGCAGGCCGGGGACCACCCATGGGCAGCCGTGCTCGATCGTGGCGTCGACGAGGGGAACCCAGCAGGTTAGGTACTGCTGCGGCTCGACGTACGTGTAGCCGTTGTCCTGGTGCCAGGGGAATTGGCGGGGCTTCTCGGGATGCTTGTAGACGAGCTGGTCCCAGTAGAGGCGGACGTCGTCGCCCACCAGGTCGTGGCAGAGGCCGGCGAACACCGGATTGGCGGAGAACCGGCGGGCCGCGTCAGAGGAGAGAACGACGTGGGGCGAGAACACGATCGCTCCGACCTCGGCGATGGAGAGTCGCTCGTCGGGCATCTGCCGCAGGAACGCCTCGGTGGCCCCTGCCCGTTCGTCGAGGGTCGTCGTGACCTCGTCGATGGTTGCTGGGTCGAGGACATCCTCGATGAGTACGAAGCCCTGTTCGTGGAAGGCGTCCGCCTGCTCGGCGGTCACGAGCAGGTAGTCGTCGCGTTCGGGCCTCTGCCAGGCGAAACTCTCGTTCCAGGGATGCGGCCGTGGGTCCATCGGCCGATCGTAGGCGCCAGACCCCGTTCGCTACTGTGGCGGGCGTGGCGGAAATGACCGAACTCGAAAGGGAGTCATGGGAACGCGACGGCTTCGTCGTCGTTCCCGGATTCGCCGACGCAGCGATGTGTGCCGCCCTCTGGGAGCGGACCGTCGCCATCTCCCGGGCAGCCGACGGTGGCGGCGACGTGGGCGACGCCCAGGTGGTGCTCGAACCGATCCCGGACCCGTCGGCGGGCCTTCCCGAGGAGAAGGTCGGCAAGGTGTTCCGGCTCCACCACGTACCGGGTCCATACGCGGACCTGGCGCACGAGCCACGACTCGGCGACCTGCTGGGCGACCTGCTGGGTGACGATGTCGACTGCTTCCTGTCGCAGTTCATCTTCAAGAACCGTGGCGCCCTGGGACAGCCGTGGCATCAGGACGCCTGGTACTTCCGGATGGAACCGAGCAACCAGGTGGGAGCGTGGTTGGCGGTCACCGAGGCGACCCTCGACAACGGTCCGCTCTGGGTGCTTCCCGGATCACACCGCGAACCGGTCCACGACGTCGAGGCGGACAGGCGGCCCGGCGCCCAGCTGGGCTACGTCGAGATCACCGACCACGACACCGGCGACGGCGTGCCGGTGCTCCTGGACCCCGGCGACCTGCTGCTGTTCCACGCCCACCTGCTGCACCGGTCCACCGACAACGCCAGCGGCGCTCCCCGGGCCGCCATGGTCCTGCACTTTGGCGCCATGGGCACGCACGACCCGGTCCTCGATCCCGATCCGGCCGTGCTGGTCGGATTTCTGCGGAGCCTCGGAATGGACGTGGAGGAAACCCTGGCGCCCGCCTTCGAGGTAGCGGTGCGCGCCAACGTGAGGAACCGGTGGGTGCCGGTCCGGCGCTCCGGCCGAACGGTCAGCCGTTGACGGGCGCCGAGGGCAGCGGATCGTAGTAGGGCGACTGCTCGGACTCGGGCGACTCCGAGTACATCGAGATCGCCCCCTCGGGGTCGAAGGCCTTGGGCGGTGTCTCGGGCATCTCGCCGAGCAGATAACGCACGCCGCCGTCGACGAACATGTACATGCCTTCGCCCTCGTTGCGGAGTTCGTCGATCCCGACCTCGGTCGGGCTCCACCACACCTCGGTGATGTCGTCGACGCCGAAGTGGTCGGGTTCCATGTCGGCGGGCCAGGGGCCCTTGTCGCCGAACGATATCGACGGGATGGTCAGTCCGCGGGCGGTGGGCGAGGCCTCGAAGAGTTGGTCGGCGAGGTTCTCGATTGTGAGGTCGGGTCCGATGGCTGTGAGCACGGAGTAGAACAGCGCCGGGCTCGGGTCGATGATGCCGATCGTGTCGTCAGCGGGTGGCGTCTTGCCGTTCCACCACTCGTAGATGAAGGTGGAACCGCCCTGTCCGGGGTCCACGCGTGCGGACAGGTTCGAGAGGCCGAAGGCGTTCGCCCACTGCTCCTGGTCGTAGGTGCGGGCGAAGACGTTGGTGTCGACGAGCACCGACCCGGTCAGGATCCACTCGGGGAACCAGCCCTGGGCGGTGGCTTCGCGTGTGAAGTCCCGGGGGGCGAGCGCGTCGCCATTGAAGATCACCGACGTGACCCCGGCCGCCTTCATCTTCGCGATCGTGTTCGAGGCACTCTCCTGGATCGTCGCCGGGTCCAGAACGTAGGAGACGGACTCGGCGACCTCGACCCCGTACCCGGCGAGGAGTGCCTCGAACCTCTCGTTCTGTTCCGCTGACGCCGGGCCGACGTCGATCCAGATCCGGCCGAAGACCCGTTCCTGGTCGTGGAACGACTCGTCGCCGGCGTGGATGGCGTTGTCGCCGGCGAGGCGCTTGCCGACGTACTCGGCGACGAGCATGTTCAACTGCTGGCCACTCTTGCCGAGCGACCACCCGTAGGGGTGGTATTCCTCGTAGTACTCGGGGGACTGCGCCGGGCCGCATCCGAAACAGGGGATGCCGCGGGCCATCAACTCCTCGGAGAAGGCGTTCGTGAGACCGGGTCCGCTCCAGACCATGAAGGGCTTGATCTCCTCGGCGATCTTGACCGCATCGGCACGTGCGGAGACCTCGTCCATGACGGTGCCGGATCCCACCATCACCTCGAGGTCGACCGAGCGTCCGTAGGTCTCGTAGTACGACTCGTAGTAGGCGAGGAGGTCACGCGTGGTCTGCTCGATCTGGGCGTTGGTGTCATCGTTGTCGATGGCGTCGGTGATCCAGGCCATGATGGGATCGGTCTCCAGGGGCAGCCAGTAGACGATCTTGATCGTGTCGGCGGTGACGCCGGGAGCGGTCGCTCCGCCGTTGTCGCCCTCGAAGGGTGCCCAGCAGGCGGTGCGGAAGAACCAGGGGATGGCGGCCAGCCCGGTCTCGGTGTCGCAGCGCTCGCCCCATTCAACGGTGTCCTCGATGCCCAGCTCGACTGCCAGGTCGTAGTACAGGACGTGTTCGGGCAGTCCGGTGAGTTGGTCGATGCCATCAACGATCACCGGCTCCGCCGGTGGCGCCTCGGTGGTGGTGGGTGCGGCGGTGGTGGTGGGTGCTTCGGTGGTGGTGGGTGCTTCGGTGGTGGTGGGTGCTTCGGTGGTGGTGGGCGCGGCGGTGGTGGTGGGCGCGGCGGTGGTGGTGGGCGCGGCGTCCTCGTCGCCACCACACGACGCGGCGAATACCACCACCATGGCGATGGCCACCAACGGCGCCCAGCGCCGTATGGCGATCCTGCCCGATCCCTGCACCTCTGCCCGATCCATGTGCGTACCCCCTTCGATGCACGTCTTCCGAACGTTCAGACCGTAGTCGGCTTCGATCGCATGAGTGCCTCCGGGTCCGAACCGAGGTAGGAGGCCACCACCGACGGGTGCCCGAGGACCTCGTCGGGCGTTCCCTCGGCCACCACTGCTCCCTGGTCGAGCGCCACCATCCGATCGGCGATCGAACGCAGCAGGGCCATGTCGTGTTCGATGACCACGAGCGCACAGCCCATCTCGTCACGGATCCGTCGGATCACCGGTGCCAGGGCCTCAGCCTCGCGCTGGGCGATGCCACTGGACGGCTCATCGAGGAGCACGACGATCGGACGGTGGGCGACCACGCAGGCGAGGTCCACGATCCGGCGGGTGCCCGTCGAGAGTTCGTTGACGAACTTGGTGCGGAAGGCCCCGAGCCCCATCATCTCGAGCAGTTCCGCCACGCGTGACGCCACCCGCTTTTCACCGGCGAGTATGTGGGGAAGTCGCAGGGCCGCCGAGACCGGGTCGTGTGCCCCGGTCCAGCGGTCCAGGGCCACCGCCAGGGTCTCCTCCACGGTGAGCGCCGGGAAGAGCCGCGCATCCTGGAAGGAACGTCCCAGGCCGCGGCGCGACCGCGCCGAAGGACTGCGACCATCCAGTCGACGACCCTCGAGGATGGCGCTCCCCGCGTCGGGCTCGGTGAAACCACAGACGAGGTCGAACAGGGTGGTCTTCCCGGCACCGTTGGGTCCGATCAGACCGAGGATCTCGCCCGGGTATGTGTCCAGGTCGACGCCGGCGACCGCGACGATGCCGCCGAAGGAGCGGGCTATTCCGCGAACCTCCAGGATCGCCGACCGGCCGTCGTCCGCAGGTTCCCGAACCCGGACCGGAGTGCGCTCCGGATCACGGGCCACGTCGGAGTCCGGGTCGCCGACCGAGGCAGCACCCTCGAGGAACACCGAGCGCAGGATGTCGGGCCGTTCCAGGAGTTCCGCGGTGGGGCCCTGGAAGCGGATTTCACCCTTCTCCATGAAATAGGCGGTCTCGGCGACCGTGAGTGCCGTGTTCACGGATTGCTCGACGAGGATGATGGTGACGCCCTCGTCACGGAGTTCCCGGACCATCGGGAGCAGTTCCTCCACGACCACGGGCGCCAGCCCGAGGGTCAACTCGTCGATCATGAGCAGCCGCGGCCGGGTCAGGAACGCCATGGCGAGGCCGAGCATCTGCTGCTGGCCCCCCGAGAGGTCGCCGGCCCGGTCGTCGAGCCGGTCGGCCAGGTGCGGGAACCGTTCCAGCACACGACGATGGGCAACCTCTGGATCGCCCCGGCGATCCAGCCACGAGGCGGCCCGGAGGTTCTCGGTGACGCTCAGGGACGGAAACACCCCGATGCCACCCGGTAGTTGTGCGACGCCAAGTGCTGCGATCTCGTTCGGAGGAGCGTGGGTCACGTCCCGTCCCTCGAGGATCACAGCCCCGCGTTCCGCCTCCGTTATGCCTGAGATGGCCTTCAGAAGCGTGGACTTCCCGGCCCCGTTCGTGCCCAGCAGGGCCACGATCGCCCCTTCCTCCACCTCGAAGTCGACGTCGAAGAGCACCTGCACGTTGTCGTAGCCCACATCGAGGCCGCGGCACAGCAGCAGCTTTCGGTCACCACGCCGGCGGGCCAACAGCACTTCGGAGCGAGCAGCGGAGGTCCGCCAGACGTCCTCGATGTCACCGGCGACCAGACTTCCGGCCGACGAGATGATCAGGCCTCCGATGACAGCGACGGGCAGCATCACCACCATCCCGTAACGGATTCCCCAGTTGTCGGCGATCCATCCCACGAAGGGGAGGACCAACAGTCCCGGAAGTACCCAGAGTGAACCGATCGAGAACACCATTGCCCGTGCACGCGGAGGGGCGATCAGCGACAGCACCGCGAGTATCCCCGGCCACAGAATCGTTCCGCAGATGGTGATCGTCGCAGACACTCCGAACGCTATGGCCAGGTTCGGGGACAGGGCGTAGATGACGGCCAGGCCTCCCTGGACCACGGAGGTGAGGGCGAGGAATCTGAGGACGAGCCCCGGGCCACGTGCCAGCAGCCGGGTGGCCACGCGGGCTCCGATGACCAGCCCGATGATGCCCAGGGGTGCCAGTGCAGCGCCGAAGATCGCCCGGTCCAGCACGTCGAGGTCGAAGATCTCTTCGAGGAAGAGGATGTTCAGCGAAGCGAATCCACCGATGCCGACGGTCAGGAAGGGCATGGCAGCGAACATCCTCCGCAACGAGGCGATCTTCCATGCCATCCGCCAGGCTTCCGCATAGGACGGAGGTGGCTCTTCGATCTCCACCGCCTGGGCCTCCGCGCCGGCGGCCCGGCGTTCATGGGCACCACGAACCGGTTCCCGAAGGCGGACGGCTAGGACGACCAGCACCAGGGTGGGGAAGGCAAGGACGAAGAACGGAGCGCGCCAACCGAAGTAGTAGCCGAGCAGCCCTGCCGCCAGGGCGCCGAGGGTTCCCCCGATGGGGTTCGCCGCCTGATGAAACGAGAACACCCTGGGGCGGTCCGCCGGGGGGAACCAGTCCGCGAGGAGGGAATTGTGGGTCGGGTCGTTGACGGCCTTGCCGATGGCCGAACCCGACCTGGCGAAGCCGAGGAACACGATGCCGGCAGCCAGGCCCGTGGAGAACGAACAGACAGACCAGGCCAGCGCCCCAACCAGCGCCAGTCGGATCCGGGGATAACGGTCGGCCATGCCGGCAATCGGCACCTGGAGGGCCAACGAAGTCGCCGAGACCACGGCGAGCAGGGAGAGGAGTCCCTGGTAGTCGAACCCGAACTCGTCCCGGATCTCCGGGAGCAGGATCCCGAAGGCTGCACGGTCGAGTTCGTCGACGGCATTGAGGCCGAACAGGATGAGCAACGGGTAGAGCGGTCCGTCGCCGGCGACGCCTTGCAGGGAATGTATGGGGTGGCGCAACACGGCCAGGCCATGCTGAAGTCTCCTGATCACGGCGACGCCTCCTGCTCGGAGGTTCCGAGGCGATCGGGGGTGATCCCGGGTGCGTCGATACCCCGTCGGTCGGCCAGTCGGCGTAGACCTGCGTCGCGCAACTGGTAGAGGCCTCCGGCCAGTCCACCAGGCAGCAACAACAGCACGATCAGTACGCCGATGCCCGTGGAGAGGAGCCTGAAGTTGTCGGGCAGCCACCATCTACCGCCCCACCAGTTGAGGGCACCAATGGAGGCACCCAGCATGGAGCCCAGGCCGCCGGTCACGCCCGCAATGAACAGGCCGATGCTTGCCTCGGCTTCACCGCCCACGACGAACGCCTGCTGGTGGTGGACGATGAGGGCACCCGCTGCTGCGGCGATGAATCCCGAGATGGAGAAGGCGGTCAACTTGGCCCGTGTGGCGTCCACCCCATAGGCCTCGGCAGCCGATTCGTTCTCACGCATGGCAATGAGCGCCCGCCCCGTGCGACTACTGCGTATGCCGGCCACGGCCACGAAGGTCAACGCCATGGCCACCAGGCTCACGTGGTACATCGCGAACGAACTGGTCCAGTCGATCCTGCCCGCGATGGGCAAGCGGTCGATCCGTCCCGACGGCAGCCAGTCGAAGAAGCGGGGGTTCAACACGTACGACGTCGTTGCCACCACGAAGGCCAGCGAGGTGACCGCCAGATAGAGGCCTCGTAGTCGCAGGGCCGGTAGGCCGACGGCCAGTGAGGCGACCACCCCGGCGACTCCGGCGGCCAGGGTGGCCAGAATGAGGTCGACACCCCATCCCTGGGTGAGCTCGGCCCCCACGACCGCTCCGATCGAGACGAACGCCCACTGGCCCAGCGACAACTGGCCGGCCCAGCCGGTCAGCACCACCAGCGACACCACCACCATGATGACGAGGTGCAGGTACGACGTCCGCAGGGTGTTGGTGGTGTCCATCCAGCGGGGCAGCCACAACAGGAAAGCGGCAATGCCGATGGTCGCTCCGAACCGCAGGACCAGGACCTCGGGGATTCGGGACAGCGCCCTGGGTAGGCGACGGATCTCACCGACCGCCTGGAACGAACCGAGTTCCAACTCGCCGCGTTCCTTGCGGATCCGACGGACCAGCAACGCCACGATGATCACCAGCGCCATGATGGCGTCGCCCACCAGGGAACTGTCCTGGTTCCAGTCGATGCCCTGGTGCAGCATGCCGAGCGCCACCGAGGCACCCAGAACAGCCGGCAGGTTCTCGAGCCGTCCGATCATGAGGGCGGCGAGCGCCCGGAGCAGGAGTCCGAAGCCGAGGCTGCCCCCGATGGGGAGTCCGATCACGCCGGCTCGCAGGTACAGGGCCAGGAACGCCAACGAGGCGGCGATGGCCCAGACCAGGGTCTGTAACGCCTTGACCGGTATGCCCAGCGAGTTGGCCCGGTCGGGACGTTCGGCGGCGGCCCGGATGGCCACGCCCAGGTCGGTCCAGCGCAACAGTGCACCGATGAGCGCCAGGACCAGCGGCACCAGGACGAGGACGGCGAGGTGTTCGGCGCGGAGTCGGACGGGACCTACGTCCCAGACGGCATCGATGGGCACGGCGATGCGCTGGGAGACCACCTTGGCATCCCACCATCGGGGCATCAGCAATGCCATGAAGGCCAGGGCCTGGGCCAGGCCCAGGGTCGCCACGGTGAGGACCAGACGCGGGGCCCGGAAGAACCGTCGGATGACCAGGAACTCCGATGCACCCCCGAGGGTGAACGAGGCAGCCAGCCCGATTCCCAGTCCCGCCAGCCACGGGAACCCGCTCTCGACGACCAGCATCACCGCCAGGATCGTCGGGATGAGCCCCAACTCGCCCTGGGCGAAGTTGAGCACCCGGTTGGCCCGGTAGACGAGGAACATCCCGAGTGCCACGAGTGCCGTGATGAGGCCGAGCACGATCCCGTTGATGACCACGCCCAGAGGCGCGCCGAACAGCACCTGTTGCACCAGCAGGATCAACAGCGGACCGACCAGCCACCCCGTCCGGGAGCGAAGACCGGCCCGCGTGTTCCGATCGACCCCCATGGGACCGGGACCCTAGTGGTGGACGGTGATGCCACTACGGTCCGACGTATGCCACAGCCAGCCAAGCGCCCACCGTTCGAACTGGTCGACTTCGGGCTGGGCCCCTACGTCCACGGCCGGGCGAGTCGGCGGTTCCCCGTCTACACCCGGGGCAACGCCGGCGAGGTCTATCCGGAGGTGGTGTTTCCGTTCAGTGCCTCGATGTCGGCGACCCTGGCCGGCGATCCGGCCCGTGACGCGATGCTCGCCACCGGCGTCATGACGGCCGCCGAGTGCGATGAGGACGCCGACGTCCACATGGGCGTGTTCGGCGGCTACTCGTACCTGAACCTGTCGGTGTCGAGGGTCATCGCCGTGCGCACACCGGGGGCGACCATCGCCGATACCGACGCCACCTTCCTCGGCTCCGAGGGCATCGCCCCGCCTCACGTGGGGCAGCGGGGCGACCGCAACCTGTGGGCGACGCTGCGGGGGATCAGGTACGCGCTCTCGGTTCTCTCCGGAGCGCCATTGTCGGCCTTCGAGGCAGACCGCAGCGAGGTGGCAGCCTGGCGCTGTTCGCTTCCCGACGCAGCCACGGCCTCGGACGACGATCTCATCGCACTGGTCGAGGGTGCCATCCCGATGCTCAGTCGGATGTTCGGAAACCACCTGCTGGTATCTGGCGGCGCCGCTACCGGTCTGGGCCTTCTGCGGCGTGTCTGCGAGAATCGCCTGGGGGACGCAGAGCTCGCACTGAGCATGCTGACGGGCCTCGGCGACGTGGCCTCGGCGGAGCCCTCCTGGGAGTTCTGGGAGCTCGGACGAATGGTCGCAGCGTCGGCCGAGGTGACGGCCTGCTTCGATTCGGGCCTGGAAGGCCTCGAGGACCGCCTCCGGGAGGAGCCGGCAGCGGCCGCCTTCCTCGAGGCGATCGACGGCTTCCTCGTTCGCCACGGTGCCCGCGGGCCCAACGAGTGGGAGATGGCGTGCGAGGTGTGGGACACCGACCACCGGTACCCGCTGGCGCTGGTCGACCGAATGCGGGTCGCGGGTCCCGACCATGCCCCGGCAGCAAGGGTCGAACGCCTGACCGCCGAGCGGGAGGTGGTGCTGGCGGCCGCACGCGGTCGCCTCCGGGGCCGCCACCTGCGGTGGTTCGAACGCTGTCTGGCGTCTGCCGAGTCGTACTCGCGTGCCAGGGAGGCGGGCAAGGAGCACCTCGTCGAACTCATCCACGAATGCCGCCTGGCCCTTCGCGAGATGGGGCGGCGCCTCGCAGAGCGAGGGGGCGGTGCGCCGGATGACATCTGGTACGTCCTCTACGCGGAGCTCGACGACTACCGGCGCGACCCGGCATCGCTCGCAGGGGTCGTGGCCGGGCGTCGGCAGACGCGTGAGACCCTGTCGGGCCTCATCCCGCCGTTCGTGATCGACGGAGAGATGCCGCCGGTCTCGTCCTGGTTGCGGCGATCCGCCTCGGAGACGGAGCCCGTTCCGGTCGGATCGGTCCTGGCCGGAATCGGCGGGTGCCCGGGGGACGCCAGGGGGCGTGCCCGGGTGGTGCTCGATCCCCTGCAGCCCGGAGACCTCGGACCGGGCGATGTGCTCATAGCCCCCATCACGGACCCGAGTTGGACGCCGCTGTTCGTACCGGTCGAGGCGGTCGTGGTCGACGTGGGCGGCCAGATGAGCCATGCGGTCATCGTGTCGCGTGAGTTCGGTCTGCCGTGCGTGGTGGCCGTGACCGGTGCGACGACGTCGATCCCGGACGGAGCGCTGGTAGAGGTTGACGGCAACGCCGGGACGGTGACGGTGCTGGAAGGGCCGGCCGGCTAGCAGTCGACGAGGCGCTCGAAGACGAACTCGTAGTCGAGGTAGGCGTTGCGGTGTTCCTGACCGGTCTGCTGGGCGATGAGTTGTGCCGACTGCAGTAGGCGCCACCCGTCACGCAGGGCGTCGACGCCGGTGTCGTAGGGGGGGCGCCCGTCCGGAACCTCCGGCAGGCCGGGGGCGTTGCCGTCCGTTCCGTCGTGGAACGCCCAGGCCACCACGGTCGAGTCGAGTGCCGAACCGTTGGCCCAGAGGTAGAGGACCTGCTGGCGGGGGGTCATCGGCCCACCAGCCTCGCCCGTCCCTCGAGCCGGGTGAGGTAGTGGTCGACGTCGTACGTGTCATCGTCGGTCAGGTAGCGCCACAGCCGTGCCCGCTGCACCTGCTCGTTGCGGTATGTCGTGACCCCGAGCCATGGGTGCCAGGCCCGGAAGGCGTGGGCGACGCTGTCGGGCTGCATGCGGGCGAATACATGGTCGGAGGGGTCGTTGTGGAGCTCGGCCAGGTCGGCGGTGTCCCACTGCAGCACCTGGGGCTGTGTCGGGTTCAGGCGGACCTTGTGCATCCAGCGGTCGTCAGGGCCGGGGTTGGGCTGGCCGGCATGCCAGAGGCCGTGGTGGAACACCAGGACAGTTCCGGCGGGACCGGCAAACTGTTCCTCGCCGGCGATGTGCTGGTAGCGGTCCAGCGCCGACGGCTGGACGCGGTGCAGGTGGCTGCCCGGCACGAAGCGGGTGCCGCCCTCGCCCGGGCGCACCTCGTGGGGGAACCAGAACAACTGGATGTCGAAGGTCGGGTCGTCGGAGTCGGCGATGGCGTCGGTGTGCAGGTGCTGCCCTTCGGCGGTCCCGGCCGGGATGTGGTGGGTCCAGTCGTGGTCGAAGGTGGGGTCGGGGCCCAGCAGGGACCGGATGATGCCCTGCACCCCGGGGAGCCGTAGGTACTCGCCGATCACCGAGGGCGGCGGGTAGCAAGCTTCGAGCGGCGTGCCGGTGGCCGGGGGCCGCAGTCCGTCGCCGGTGAAGCGCTCCTCCCTCAGGCGCCCCATCTCGTCGCTCGCCCGGTGGTTGAGGCCGTCGGGCACCAGTGCGTCGAAGCGCAGGTAGCCGTCGGCCACGAACGACGCCATCTGGCGTGTGGTGAGCAGGTGGCCATCCATGTCGGCAACCTACTGTCAGCCGGCGCCGGGTTCCCGTCCGGTCGTGGGCGGGTCAGTCGTTGGCGGCCCTGAAGTCGGCCATGAACGACACGAGCGCCTCGACCGATTCGGGTGCCATGGCGTTGTAGACGCTGGCCCGGATGCCGCCGACGCTGCGATGGCCCTTGAGGTTGACCATGTCCGCATCGGCGGCCTCGGCGACGAACCTCTCCTCGAGGTCCTCGTCGGGAAGGCGGAACACGATGTTCATGTGCGAACGCGAGGCCTCGTCCACCGGCGAGAGGTACCACCCGTCGCTGGAGTCGATGGCGCCGTAGAGGAGGGCGGCCCGTTCCGCGGCACGACGCTCGAACTCGCCCAGGCCGCCGGCGGCGATCATCCATTTCAGGACCTTGCCCATGACCCAGATCGGGAACATGGGTGGCGTGTTGGCCAGCGAGTCGTTGGCGTCCTGGACGGCGTAGTCGAGCGCAGAGGGGAGGTCGCGGCCCGAACGACCCAGCAGGTCACGGCGTACCACCACCACCGCCATCCCGGCCGGGGCAAGGTTCTTCTGGACACCGCCGTAGGCCAGGTCGAAGCGACTCCAGTCGATCGGCCGCGAGAGGAAGTCGGAACTCATGTCGCCGACCATCGGCAGGTCGACGTCGGGGTAGGCGGGGAGGCGGATCCCGCCGATGGTCTCGTTGGTCGTCACATGGAGGTACCGGGAGCCCTCGGCGATGTCGAACTCGTCGACGGACGGCATGCGGGCAAAGCCCTCACCGACGCCGGTCCAGGCCTCGTGGAGGTCGGTGACCCTGCGGCCGTCGCTGAGTGCCTTCTTGCCCCATGCACCGGTGTTGAGGTGGCTGGCGGTTTCGCCGTCGGCCAGCAGGTTCATCGGGATCTGGGCGAATTGGAGCGTGGCGCCGCCCTGGAGGAACAGCACGGCGTAGTCGTCGGGGACACCGGCGAGCGTTCGGAAGTCGGCCATGGCTGCGGTGTGCACGGCGTCGTACGCGGGGGCCCGGTGGCTGTCCTCGAGCAGCGACATTCCGATGCCGTCGAAGTCGAGGAACTCGTCCCGTACCTCTTCGAGGATCGACACCGGCAGCGTGCAGGGGCCAGCGCAGAAGTTGTGGACGCGTGTTGCGGCCTCGTGCGAAGCGGTGCTCATGGGGTGTCTCCTTTTGAGCCCGAACCGGCCATTCTCGGCGGGCCGCGGGGTCGGCATCGACGAGGGTCAGGCTACCTTCGTCGGCAGCTGGGAAGGGTCAGCCGAACGAGTCGATGGTGAGGCGCCGGAGCGCCTGCCCGACTACGGCGGCGGTCCGGTTGGCGGATTCGGCGAGGACCGCAGGGTCGACGTCGGCGGGTTCGTCGATGCCGAGGGGAACGATCTCGTAGGTCGAGGAGCGGCGGACCCAGGTGGGGACATAGCCGGCGTCGACCACGCCCACGGAGCCGTCGGGGAGGTCGCCGACGGCGAACCAGGCGATCAGGCCATCCTGGGTGGCGACCGGGCACTCGCTGCACATGCGGCGCTCGTCACCGGGTTGGTTGGAGAGGAAGTTGCCGAGCCCGACGACGGCGTACTTGTCGTTCTGTTCGACGACCGGTTGGGGGACGTGGGTGCCGTGCCCGAGGATCAGGTCCACGTCCGGCGAGGCCAGGAGGGTTTCGACAAGGGTTTCCTGACGGCTGTTGGCGGCGGTCTCGTACTCGGTGCCCCAGTGGAGGCTGAGCACCACGAACTCGGCTCCGGTGGCCCGGGCTGCGGCAGCATCGGCGAGGATCTCGTCGGCATCCACCCGGGGAACAAGCCTCGCCGGCTCGGTCGGAAGGGAACCCCCGTTCATGAGGTCGGTGTAGGACAGGTGGGCGATGGAGATCCCGTCTGCCTCGAATGTCGCCGGAACGTCGCCCGCAGCGTCCACAGCCATGCCGGTTGTCGCCACCCCCGCCCTTTCGAGGTGGTCGAGGGTGCTGGCCACGCCGGCGGTTCCGGCGTCGAGGCTGTGGTTGGAGGCCACCGAGCAGCCGTCGTAGCCGGCGTCGGCGATCGCATCGGCCAACTCGAACGGCACCCGAAAGCCCGGGTAGTAGGCGAGGTCGGAGTTGTCTGCGGACAGGGGCGTCTCGAGGTGGCACAGCGCCACGTCGGCACCGGAGAGGATCGGCCGGACGAGCCGGAACATGGGTCGGAAGTCCCAGGTGCCGACACCCCCGTAGTCGGCGGCCCGGTCGGCGACGTACTCGTGGACCAGCAGTTCACCGGTGGCGACGAGCGTGAACGAACGGGCCGGCTCCCATGTCGTCGTCGTGGTCGCCTCGGTCGTAGTGGCCGCCGGGGCCTCGTCGGTGCCGGTGCCTGCGGGTGGCACCATGGTCGTTGCAGCGGACGGGGGGTCGCCGCCGTCGGGCCGGTCCTGCACGATGTCGCGCACCGCCAGTGCCCCGATTGCGAATGCGCCGAGCAGTACGAGTTGGGTCAGAAACCAGGCCACCCGTCGTTCCCGGGGCGAGAGGATCATGCGCGTCATGTGTCGCCCCGCAGGATCGGGATGCCCGGGCGTACGTCCTGGTCGTTGGCGCCATCACGGCGGACGAAGCGGCCACCGACCAGCACATGGCGGATGCCGGCTGATTCGATTCCGGTGTCGGCGATCGACGACCGGTCGACGACCGTGGCCGGGTCGAAGATGGTCACGTCGGCGGCGGCCCCGGCCTGGATGCGACCGCGCCTCGCCATGGCAGGGCTGATGTCCCCGAGCATCCGCGCCGGCAGGATCGTTATGCGCCCCAGTGCGTCGGAAAGGTCCAGGACGCCGCGTTCGCGCACGTAGACGCCGAGCAACCGGCTGAAGCAACCCGTCGAGCGGGGATGGTTGTTGTGGCTGATCGTGAGGATGGCGTCGGAGCCGATCATCATCCACGGGGCGGCCAGGGCGTCGGTGATGTCCTCCTCCGACATGGCGAAGGCGGCCGTGAGCAGGTTGTCGGACCGGGCCTTCCGGAAGGTCGCCTCGGTGAGCCGGTTCGGGGTGTTCGCCACCTGCAGGTCGCCGTAGCCGATCCCGTACTTGGCCTGGAAGTCGTCGAAGCGTGCACTGGCGGCGTAGGTCGCCCAGAAGGTGTACGGGTAGACGCAGGCGGTGATCGAGAGGCCCTCGGCCCGGGCGGCGTCGACCTGGGCGATGGCCTCGACCATGCGCCCGGTGCCGCCGGCGGAGTTGATGTGCTCGATGTGGATCCGACAGCCGGTTTCCCGGGCCACGCGTACGGCCTCGTCGATGCCCTCCTCCTGGATCGACGGGGGATCGATCCTGGAATGTCGCAGGTGGAGGCAGAGCGGCACGCCCAGCCGGGCAGCGACCCGGCCATGGGCCAGCATCTCCTCGAAGGTCACCCCGATCACGTACTCGGGTTGTTCGTGGATTCCGACCGCCCCGGCCAGCACGTCGACCTCGGCCAGTGCGGCCAGGTCCGCGATCTGGGCCTCGGTGGCGTAGCCGATGTTCGCTCCCAGCGCCTTGCGGTGCTCGTACTGGTCGGTGGCGCCTCCATAGTTGACGGGCGGTTCGTTGCGGTCGCCCCGGGTGAGGAAGTCCGCCATCGTGTCGTCGATGCCGTGTAGGCACAGGTTGGTCGTGACCCCGTCGGCGACCTTGAACCACTCGCCGTAGCCGTTTGGCGGGTAGCTCAGGATGTCGATGAAGCCGGGGGAGACCACCAGCCCGCCGGCGTCGACGGTCGTGGTGCCGGCGAGCGGGTCGAGGCTGATGCGCGTGATCGTGTCGCCGTCGATGCCGACGTGTGCCACGGCGTCGAAGTGGGAGTCGGGGTCGATGACCCGTCCACCCGAGATCACGACGTCGTGTACGTGCCCGTCGTCGACGATGGCGAGGCTGTCATCGAGCACCGGAGGCACGTCCGGGACGGGTCGTTCGGGTGTGGTCGTGGAGCTGGTCGCCGATGCCGCGGAGGTGGTGGTCGGGTGTGGACCTGCCGACGAGCGTGGCGTGGTGTTGCGTCCGGTCGGAAGGCGCCGCAGCATGCCGAGGCTGGCGGCGCCCAGCCCGAGTCCGACCAGCACCCGCCTGCGCGTCGGTGAGGCGGGACCCGGTTCCTGCCCGTCGGGCTCCTGTTCCCCGGGGTGCTGGTCGTCGGTCATCGGAGCGACGCTACCGGCGGGCTCTGGACACGTGGGGGCACGCTGCCCCTTTGGCCGGGGCGACCTCCCGGGAAGGGGGCGGGTCGGTACGGTCTGGGCGTGGAAGGACGGGGAATCGCCGGAATCGCGATGCTGCTTGTGGTCCTGTTGGCGTTCGTCCTCGGGGCATTCCTGACTTCTGGTGCGGATCGCTACGTGATTCCCCATGTCTCCGCCGAGCCGATCGCCACCGTGGCACCAACGCTCGTCGTCGACGCTCCCGACGGCAGGGCGCGGCCGCACCAGCGCACCTCGGAGCCCTACCTGGGCCTCGGCACCTGGGTCGACCTGTTCGACGCCGATCCGGAGGTCGCCCCGGCTGCCCCGACCGTGTATCCGGCCGGTGTCGTGGGGATGGCGGCGCAGGGCGTGCGGACCCTGTTCCTCCAGGGGGCGCGGGCATCGGAGGGTGCGAGGTTCCCTACGGCCGACCCGTGGCTGCTGGCCGAGTACCTGCTGGCCGGCCATGCGTCTGACATGGCGGTCGTGGCCTGGTACCTCCCGATGTGGGAGGCGGGCGACGAGGACCTCGATCGCCTGGTGGCGCTGTCGGCGTTCGAGGTGATGGGCCACCGCTTCGACGGCATCTCGGTCGACATCGAGTGGAAGGACGACGACCTCGAGCCCGAGGAACGCAGCCGACGCCTAGTCGAACTCGGACAGCGCCTGCGCAGCACCGTCGGGACCGACACGCTCGGGGCGATCGTGATGCCTCCGGTGGTGACAGACGTGATCAACCGGGACTTCTGGCCGGGGTTCCCCTGGGACGGGATCCGGTCCACCTACGACGTCTGGTTGCCGATGGCCTACTGGTCGTTCCGGACCGAGGAGCATGCGGATCCCGCCTACTACACGGCGGAGAACATCCGACTGCTGCGCGAGCTCCTGGGAGACGGTTCGGCGGTGGTGCACGGCATCGGCGGCGTAGGGGCAGCCGACGGGTCGGACCTGCCGGATCCGGGCGAGCCCCTGGCCCTCGTCGAAGACCTCGAGGGGTTCCTTGCCGCGCTCGAGGAGGTCGGGGCTGTGGGTGGTTCGATCTACGACTGGGCGACCACGGGTCCCGAGGCCCGTCGGCGCCTGGCCGAGGCGTTCTCCGCATCATGACCGCCCCCCGAATTCGCGTCTGAGCATCGACCTGCACGGTCCGTCCAGGAGTTGGGCCAGGTCGGCCAGTGCCTCGACGGGGTCGGGCATGAGGCGTATCGCCCACCGTGCGAAGGATCCGTCGTCGAACCATTCAGCCTGGGCGGAGGTGATGCCGGCGATGACGAGGCAGCCGCCGGCACAGCGGAGCCGGATTGCAGGCCAGTCGAGGTCGTCCGGGCGCAGCGCCAGCACCTGGCCTACGGAGGGGCCACACGTGCCGAGCGGCCTGTCGAGCGCAACGGCGAGTATCCGGTCGAGCCAGAGGGTGTCGAGGAACGCCCGGTTGGGTCCCTCGGGTGGCGGCGTTTCGAGTCCGATGATGCGGCGACAGAGGTCGTCGAGCGGGCCGGTGCCTTCAGACAACAGGTCGATGTGGTGGTGGAGTTGCCTGCCCGAGATGCTGCGGCCGCTTCGGGCCACGAGGTGGAGCAGGGTGATCTCGTCGACGCCTTCCGGCCCGACCGCCCTGGCCGGGGCCACCAGGGCGGCCGCGGTCCAACACGAGGGGGCGGTCCAGCCCACCAGGTCGTCGAGGCGGCCGAAGGGATGGCGGGTCAGGCGCCGTCGTCTGCTGACGCCGTAGAGGCAGGGCTGTTGCGGGTCGAGCAGGTGGAGGAGCCGTCGGAGGCTCTGGATGTCGACGGCGGGAGTAGGAGATGGCATGGGCGTTCCCTCGGGAGGGCGGGCGTCGGGGGAAGCCGTGCAACAACTCTGCCCGGGGCCTGTGACAGGGGGACAGTGGACCGTAATCGCGCGGTGAGTGGTCATTCGAACGTGCTGAGCGCGCAAAGGTGACGTAAAGCGCGTACCCTTCCGACCCATGACTGAGGCATCGGTGCACCAGGGCACCAGGACGGCGTCGTTCGGCGTCGGTCGACGCGAGAACCACGACGCCTCCGCCTTCTACGCCCGGTTCACCCCCCCGGCCCTGTCCGACGACGACGCGGTTGCCTCCATCGACTTCGCCGACGCCGGCATCGACGACGGCTGCCTGATCGGCGACAGCCGCCAAATGAAGCAGGTGCCCGACGACAGCGTCGCCCTGGTGGTCACCTCACCGCCCTACTTCGTCGGCAAGGAATACGAACTCGACCTCGCCGACGAGGCGGTGCCCGCCTCCTACCTCGAGTACCTCGACCTGCTGCGCGACGTCTTCGCCGAATGTGTCCGCGTGCTCGAGCCCGGCGGCCGCATCGCCGTCAACGTCGCCAACCTGGGACGCAGGCCCTGGCGCAGCCTCGCCGCCGACGTCACCCGGATCCTCCAGGACGACCTGGGCCTGCTGCTCCGGGGTGAGGTGGTCTGGCAGAAGGCCGACGGTGCCACCGGCTCGGTGGCGTGGGGTTCGTTCCGCAAGGCGACCAACCCCGTGCTGCGCGACATGACCGAGCGGGTGGTCATCGCCAGCAAGGGTCGCTTCGACCGGGCCCGCCCGACGGCGCAGCGGGCAAACGAGGGCCTGCCCCACGAGAGCACGATCACCACCGACGAGTTCATGGAGGCCACCCTCGACGTCTGGCGCATCGACGCCGAACAGGCCACCCGCGTCGGCCATCCGGCGCCGTTCCCGGTGGAACTGCCCCGACGCCTGATCGACCTCTACACGTACCGGGACGACGTGGTCCTCGACCCCTTCATGGGATCGGGCAGCACCCTCGTCGCCGCCGTCCGATCCGGCAGGCGGGGCGTCGGCTACGACCTGGATCCCGAGTTCGTCGCCCTGGCAGGAGAGCGGGTTGCCACCGAACGCAAGCGTGTCGCCCAGGGCCTGACCGCCTCATGGCGTCGCAGCGACCTGGCCCCCACGGGCCGGCAGGAGGTCCTCTTCGCCGAGCAGGCCGAACAGGAGGCGGTGCTCGGCCGAGCGACCGATGCCGGCAAGAAGGCCGCAGACATCGCCGAGGCACTCCTCGAGGAGGTCGGCTTCGAGATCGTGAAGGCCGACGCCAAGTTGCGTGGCATGGGCGTCGGGTTCCCATTCCTCGTCACCGACCGGGCGCAGGGGCACCAGTGGTACGTGGACGTGGCGGGCACCTTCACCACCTCGCGTCCGGGCATGCGCCGCAACGACGTCCTCTGGAAGACCATCGGCAGGGCCCACGTGCTGGCATCTTCCGACGGAGACCCACGCCTGCTGGTCCTGACATCCCACCTGCCACGTCCGAAGAGCGACGGCGACCGGGCGCTGCGGGCCGTAGGCGGGCGTGGCCTCTTCGACGCCGTCGAGATGTTCGACGACGACGGCCGGGAGCGCCTGGCGGACTATGCCGAGCATGGTCCCGACAGGCCGGTCGTCGGCTTCTGGAGTGCACAGGAGATCGAGCAGTACTTCGCCTGAGTTGCGAACTCACGCCTCCGGGACGAACTCGACCTCGAACAGCACCGGCCAGCGCTTGCCTGTCAGGAGGAAGTGGCCGGATGCAGGGTCGTGGGCAATCCCGTTGAGCACCTCGTCGCTGCCGAACCCGCTCCGATCCACGGGGAGGCCCGAGGCATCCACGACGGCCGTCACCTCTCCGGACGAGGGGTCGATGGCGACGATCCGGTCGGTCTTCCAGATGTTGGCCCAGACCGTGCCGTCCACGCACTCGAGCTCGTTGAGTCGGTCCACAGGCTCGCCGTCGAGGTGGACCTCGACGCCGCCGCTCCGTGCAAAGCCATCGACCGCCCGGAAGGCCAGCGTGGCGGAGCCATCTGACATGGCGAACGTTTCGTCATCGAGCCGGCAGACACCCCATCCCTGGCCGCCGAACGCCCAGCCCGCCGACTGTTCGAGCGTGGCCGCCTCCCACACCAACGCCCTTCCGGCCTTCCAGGTGAGCTGGAGGAGGCGCCCATCTCCCAGGGCGGTCAGGCCCTCACCGAACAACCCGGGATCCAGCGCCACAGATCCGAGCAGGCGTCCGGTGGCACGATCGACGACCCGGAGCGTCGACTCGCCGTAGATGCCCGTGCTCTCCCACAGGTAGCCGTCGACGACCTCGAGGCCCTGGGTGAAGGCGGTCGGGTCGTGGGGATGCTCGACGAGCACCCGGGGCACGAGGCGCTCCACCGGCGGAGCATCCGCAGTCGAGGCACATCCCGACAGCAGGGCCAGGAGGCACAGCAGGCCCGCCACCCGGCTCGCGGGAATGGGACATGGGGCGACAGAATGCGTCACGATGACAGATGGTACGAACGGCGGGACGGTCGCCCACTCCCGGGAACCGGAAGCCGGCCGGATCGGTGGCGGCGGGCTCGGCATCGCGTATCTCGACTGGGGTGGCGACGGCGACCCGCTCGTGGTGCTGCACCCCAACGGATTCTGCGCCGGGATGTACGACCCCCTGGCCTCCCGACTGTCCGACCGGTTCCGCATGGTGGGCATAGACCTGCGCGGCCACGGTGCCAGCGAGACCGTCACCGACGAGGCGCTACTCGGCAACGACGCCATGGCCGATGACGTCCTCGCCGTGCTCGACCACCTCGGCATCGACCTCTTCGCCATGCTCGGCGTCTCGCTGGGTGGGGGCGTGGCGATCGTGGTCGCCGCCGAAGCGCCTGACCGGGTGAGGTCACTGATGCTCTGCGAGGCCATCGCCATCAATCCCCTTGAGCGTGGGGAGCAGCACCTGGCGTTCGAGGGCGGCGAGAATCCGCTGGCCATCGGCGCCCGGCGACGTCGCCGCGTCTGGGACGACAGGGCGACCGCCGAGGCCTCGTACGGCTCCCGTCCACCCCTCGACGTCCTCCACCCGGAGGTGCTCGCCGCCTACGTCCGCTGGGGGTTCGTCGACCGGCCCGACGGCACCGTCGAACTGGCGTGCGACCCGGAGACGGAGGCGAGCATCTTCGGCACGAGCCGCCCCAACGGACCGACCTACTCCTTCGGGCGCCTGGCCGAAGTCCGGTGTCCGTCCTCGGTGCTCTACGGCAGCCACACCGACCTGTCGCCCGAGTGGTTCGATGCCCAGGCCGGGACGCTCGGTGTCGAGGCCCGGGTCGTGGACGGCGGGCACTTCTTCCTGTTCGAGGACCTCGATCGTGCCGACCGGTTGGTCCGGCGGGCGCTGGCCTGATCGCAGCCGGGGTCTACGGTCCGACCGATCCCCACGCGTCAGGAGACCCCCCCATGGCCGACGTCCATCCCGTCGAACTCTCGAACCGGATCATCGACACCGGTGCCGCCGAGCCTCCCCACAACCGCGTCACCGAACTCCTGAGCGAGGTCGACGAGGGCCTCGCAGTGGTCGAGTCGTTCTCGCACTGCTGGGCCCTGCGCACCGACGAGGGGCTCGTCTGCATCGACGCCAGCGGCGCCCAGTCAGCGGCCAGGGTGGTCGCGGCGCTGCGGGACTGGTCGACCGATCCCGTCCACACGCTCGTCTACACGCACGGCCACCTCGACCACGTCGGCGGCAGCGGCGCCATCCTCGCCGACGCCGTCGAACGCGGCCACGAACGGCCGCGGGTGGCGTCCCACGAGGCCGTCCCGGCCCGCTTCGAGCGCTACCGGCGCACCAGTGGATGGAACCAGGCCATCAACCGCCGCCAGTTCGGGGGCGTCAGGGCCGAACTCGGCCTCAGCGCCAGGTGGAAGAACTTCCTGCCCGCCGACGTCGCCGAACCGGACCTCACCTACCGCGACCGGCTCGAGGTCGAGGTGGGCGGCCGCCGGCTCGAACTGCGCCACGCCCGTGGCGAGACCGACGACCACACCTGGGTCTGGGACCCCGAGGACCGGGCGGTCTACGCCGGGGACTTCGTGATCTGGGTCTTCCCCAACGCCGGCAACCCGCAGAAGGTGCAGCGCTACCCGATCGAGTGGGCGGCCGCGATGCGCGAGATGCTCGCCGCCGGCGCCGAGAAGGTCTACCCGGCCCACGGCCTGCCGATCGTCGGCCGGGAGCGGGTCGAGGTCGTGCTGGGCGACATCGCCGAGGTGCTCGACCACCTGGCCGACTCGACGCTCGCCATGATGAACGAGGGCGCCACGATCGACGAGATCATCCACACGGTCCGGGTACCCGACCACCTGGCCGACCGGCCGTGGCTGGCCCCGCAGTACGACGAGCCCGAGTTCGTGGTGCGCAACGTCTACCGGCAGTTCGGCGGCTGGTGGGACGGCAACCCGGCGCACCTCAAGCCGTCGCCCGACGCGGTCCTGGCCGCCGAGATGGTGGCCCTGGCCGGCTCGGTCGAGGCGCTCACCGACCGGGCACTCGAGCTGGTGGAGACCGGCGACCTGCGCCTGGCCTGCCACCTGGTCGAGTTGGCCGTGACGGCCGTGCCCGACCACGAGGGCGCCCACCGGGTGCGGGCCGACGTCTACTGGCGCCGCCGCAAGGCCGAGCGGTCGCTGATGTCCAAGGGCGTCTACGCAGCTGCGGCCCGCGAGTCCGAGGCCGTCTACGGCGAGGTCACCGATAGGGACGGCATGAGCGACGCCATCGGAAGGGCCCTGGGCTAGGGGCCGTCTTCGCCGGAGAGCACCAGGAGGCCACCCTCGAGCGTCGGCGGTGTGCCGACGTCCTCGGCGACGAGGGCCGAGGTGGCGAGGCCGGGGGCGGGATCGAGGGCGCCGATGGCCGAGGCCATGTGGGCGGCGTGCGAGACGCCGACTGCACCGTCCAGCAACGAGGTGACGACGACCCCGAGGCCTGCGTCGCGTGCGAGGGCCGCCAACTCTGCGGCCACGACGATCCCGCCGACCGCCGACGGCTTGAGCACCACCAGGTCGGCGGCGCCGGCCCCGACCACGGCGGCGACCCCATCGGGAGAGGTGGCGGACTCGTCGGCGGCGATCGGCACGGGGGAGTCGGCCCGCACGGCGGCGAGTGCCTCGACCCCCGCCACCGGCTCCTCCACGAACTCGATCCCGAGGCCGGCGAGTCGCTCGAGGTGGCCGGCCACCTCGCCGGCGTCCCAGGCGCCGTTGGCGTCGAGGCGGATCGCCACATCGGGTCCGACGGCGTCGCGCAGGGCGGCGACCCTGACGAGGTCGACCTCGAAGGCGAGGGCGCCGACCTTGGCCTTGAGGGTCCGGTGGCCGGCGTCCACGGCGGTCCGGCCGGCGGCGGCGAGACCTTCGGGGGTGCCGCCCGCGACGAGTGCCGATACGGCGAACGACGACGGGCTGTCGGGGTCGAGGTGCAGGTGCAGGGGAAGGCCGGCGGCACGGGCCGCCAGGTGCAGGAGCGCCCCGTCGACGGCGGCACGGGCGGTGGGCGTGGCCGGTGGCCCGATGCGTTCGTCGTCAGCCAGCCAGTCCAGGATCGCCTGGCCCGCCTCGTCGACGGTTTCGGGGGTGAAGCCTGGAAGGGGAGCGGCCTCGCCCCAACCGGTGTTGCCGTCGGCATCGGAGAGACAGAGCAGCAGGACCTCGCGGTCACCGACCCGGCCGTGCGCGGTCGCCACGGGGCGGTGCATTCGCAGGGTGCGGCGGACCAGTCGGGCACCAGTCACATCGGGAACGTTCATTTCGAGTCCACCAGATCGAAGAAGGCTGCGACCGCTGTGGCCACGGCGGACAGGTTCTCCACGTGGGCTGCATGGCCCGCTCCGGGGACCACCTCGATCGCCGCCTCCGACAGTCCTGACGCCATGCGAAACGCCAGGCGTCGGTAGCGGGAGTCCTCGTCGCCGACGACGAGCAGGACCGGTCCGCGGACGACGCCGAGCTCACCCCAGAACGACGGCTGTGCCCCGGTGCCGGAGCCGAGCAGGCTGGCGACCAGCCCGTCGGGGTCGTTGGCGAGCCGTCGGGCCCTTGCCTCGGCGAGGGCGAGGGCACCGAGACGCTCCTGGGAGGCGAAGAGGGGCAGGGCCATCCAGTGGTCGACGAACCATTCGAGGCCCCGATCGATCAGGTCGTCGGCGAGGGCGGCGTCGGAGCGCCGTCGTGCGGCCCGCTCGGCGTCCGTGGGGAATCCGGCCGTGCTTCCGATGAGGACGGTGGAACGGACCCGTTCCGGGTGGCGGACGGCGAGGCCCAGGGCGAGGCGCCCTCCCATCGAGTAGCCGAGCACGTCGACCTCATCTATGCCCCGCTGGTCGAGGATGCGGACGAGGGCATCGAGGGTGGACTCGAAGCGGTGGTCGGGAGGATCCAGTAGGCCGGTTTGGCCGTGGCCGGGCAGGTCGACGGCAAGGACCGTCCGCCGGTCGGTCAGGGTCCGTCCGAGCGGCCAGATGGTGGCGGTCGACCCGGTGAAGCCGTGCAGCAGCAGCAGCGCCGGACCTTCGCCCTCGACCTCGACGTGCAGGTCAGCGGTCACGGTCCGACCTCGAGCGCCGAGGCCGAGACGATTGCCGCCTCCCGGTGCAGGCGCACGTTGGTGCCGGCATCGACGGGTACGTGCACGATGTGGAGCCCGGGTCGTCCGACGGTTGCGGCCAGAGCAGAGTCGAGCGACGCCCGATCGGTGGCCCGGTGGTACGAGGCTCCGCAGAGGGGAGCGATGTGGGCCAGGTCGAGGCCGTGCGGCGTGTGGAACAACCGATGGTGGTCGACGGTCGGGGAGTCGACGATCGGAAGGAACGAGAAGATGCCGCCGCCGTCGTTGTCGACCACGACGATGGTGAGGTCGGCACCCAGTCGGGTGGCAGCCGTGAGCCCCGAGAGGTCGTGGAGCAGCGCCAGGTCGCCCGTGAGCAGCACGGTGGGATCGGGCGAACCGACGGCCACGCCTATGGCGGTCGAGGCCTGGCCGTCGATGCCGTTTGCGCCGCGGTTGGCAACCACCCGCAGGGGTCGGGTCGATGCGGGGAGGAAGGCGTCGAGGTCGCGGATCGGCATGGAGTTGGCGACGACCAGGTTCAGGGGTCCGACCGGTGCGTCGATGGCGGCCACCACGGACGGCTCGTCGAACGGCGCATCGGCGACGAGTTCCCCGATGGCTCCGGCCACTGTCCTGTCGGCCGTCGTCCAGTCCGAGGTCCAGTCGGTCGTGCCGTGCGCCGGCGCCCCGACAGAGGCGGCCCATGCGCCCGGCTCGTGGTCGATCCGGGCGGTGACGGCGAGGGCGGCGTCGGGGTGCCGACCAAGGTGGTCGACGGTGATGACGGTGGCCGGACGGGTCCGCTCCAGCCAGAGCCTGTAGGCCTTGCTGGTCGGCATGGCGCCGAGCTGGACGACGGCATCTGGTACGTGCCGGTCGGCCCACGGTGCGCGGAAGAGGTGCTCGCCGCAGGCAAGCACGGGCGTCGTCTCCACATGTGGTCCGCAACGCAGCCCGGAGGCCGGGTCGGCGACGACGGGCCAGCCCGTGCGGGTGGCGAGATCGGCCACGGTGGCGATGCCGGCATCGTCGAGGTCCATGGGCCCGGCGACCAGCAGGCCCCGGGGCGTGTCGGGGAGGGCAGGAGGCGCCAGACGGGTCGCCGGGGCCGGGACGGCCAGCAGGTCGAACGGTGCCGGATCCTCGTCCGGCGGTTCGAGTGGCTCACGGAACGGCCAGTTGAGGTGGACCGGCCCGGGCGCCGTGCCGAGGGCGACTCCGAGCAACGACACGGCCAGAGCTGCTGCGGCCTCCGGTGGTTCGGTGCCGGCGACCGGTGCCTCCACGAACCGACGGACATGGGTGCCGTAGAGGTTCTGCTGGTCGATGGTCTGGGGGGCGCCGCGCCCCTGCAGTTCGGGCGGCCGGTCGGCGGTGATCACGATGAGCGGCACACCCGAATGGAAGGCCTCGACCACGGCGGGGAGGTAGTTGGCGGCTGCGGTGCCGGACGTGCAGGCCAGGGCCACAGGTCGCCGGGTGGTGCGTGCCAACCCGAGGGCGAAGAAGGCGCCGGCCCGTTCGTCGAGGTGGATCGACAGGTCCAGGCCGTCGGTGCGGTCGGCGGCGACCGTCAGGGGCGTGGAGCGGGAACCCGGCGAGACGGCGACATGGGCGATGCCGCCGGCGGCCAACTGGGCGAAGAAGGCCCGCAGTGCTGCCTGGGTGGCGGCGGGATCCGTGTTCACGGCGCCTCCGAGGCGGCCAGCACCGGGCCCAGCATCGCCCGCAACTTCACGTCGGTCTCGAGCAACTCGCGGTCCGGGTCGCTACCGGCGACCACGCCGGCGCCTGCGTACAGGATCGTGCCGGAGGGCTCGACCAGCGCTGACCGCAGTGCCACCCGGAACTCCCCGTCGCCTGCGGCGTCCAGCCAGCCCATGGGGCCGGCGAACCAGCCGCGTTCCATGCCCTCGTGCCGGCTGCGGAGATCCGATGCGAGGTCCGCTGGGTGGCCGGAGACGGCGGGGGTCGGGTGGAGGGCGCCTACCAGGTCGAGCAGGCCGATGCCGTCGGGCAGGTTGGCGTCGATCGGGGTGTGCAGGTGCTGGATCCCGTGGAGCTTCAGCAGTTCGGGCGCGTCCGGGTACCTGGGAGAGATGTCGAGCCCTTCGAGTGCCGCGGTCACGGCATCGACCACCACGGCGTGCTCGTTGCGTTCCTTGGGGCTGGTCAACAGGCCCTGTCCGAGGGCGGCATCGATGCTCGGGTCGTCATGGCGGGACGCCGACCCTGCGAGGGCGGCGGTGTGCAGCCTGCCCCCGCGGAGGGCAGCGAGCCGTTCGGGGGTGGCACCCACGAAGGCCGTCGGGCCGTCGCTTACGCAGAAGGTGGCGCACCCGGGGTACTGGTGGCGCAGCGTTGCCAGCAACAGGGCCAGGTCGGGCCGGCGGTCGACGCTGATCGAGCGGCATGGTACGGCCTTGTCGAGATCGCCACGGGCGATGGCGTCGAGGGCCAGGCGGATCAACCGGCGGTAGTGCTCGCGCTCGGTGTCGTCGGACCAGTCGGAGGGGTCGACCTCGAGATGCTCCAGGGGCGGGGGTGCGGGCATCGACGGTCCTGGACCGGGACGACCGTCTACGACGGTCATCCACGAACGCCCGCCGTGCCTGAGTACCTGGACGGATGGCAGGACCAGGCGCCCGGAGCCGAGGGGCATCCAGTGCGTGTCGGGTTCGTTCCGGTCGAAGGCGAACCCGGCGGCCAGGCGGGGGAGGGGGGCGCCGTCGGGTGCGTCGGCTGTGAGTCGGTCCAGGATCCGTTCGGCCGCCAGGGCCGCATCGGCGAACCGCTCCTCGCCGGCCGGCTCGGCGGAGGCCGCCCGGCCGAGCCCGACCCAGGCGACGTCGTCCTCGGGGACCTCCCAGAACCAGGTGTCGCCGGGGGAGGCCCCCAGCCAGGCGAGCGGATCGGCCGCAGCGGACGAAGCGGCGAGTTCTACGGTGGTGGCCTCGAGGAAGTCGTCTGTCCCGCTGGGAAGGGGGTTCAGGGCCATTCGCAGCGGACCTCGAGGTCGTCGGCGGCGACGAGGGCGTCGGCCAGGGCGTGTCGGTCGCCGTCGCCCAGGCGCTCGCGGGCCCGGGCGACGAGGGTGCGGTGGAAGTGTTGGGCGACGAGGCGGACGACGGCCGGCAACAGGGTCCGGACGACCTCGGCCAGGTCCCGGTCCGGGTCGGCATCTGCCTTGACGTGTGCCTCGAAGAGTTCGACCGCCCGTCGGACGACTTCGTCGACGCCGGAGGCGTGGTCGGTGGCGAGGTGCACGAGCTCGTCGAGCGGGATGCCGGCGTTGCTGATGGCGAGTCCGGCCTCGACCATCGCCACGGCGCCCTCGTCGAAGTGCTGCTCCGGGTCGGTGCGGTCCAGGGGCTGGAGCAGGCCGTTGTCCACGAGCAGTACGACGAGTCCCTCCGGCACGCCGGCCCGTTCGGCGACCTGGGCCCGGGTGAGCGATCGGGTACCGGCCTCGTCGGCCAACCGGTCGAGGGTGTGTGACGGTCCGTCGTCGAGTGACCGGATCTGGGCGAGCGTGAAGCCGTCGTCGGCCAGCCGGCGGATCTCGGCCAGGCGTGCTAGGTGGGCACCGGTGTACTCGGCGTGTCGGCCGACCCGTCGTGGCGGGTCGAGCAGGCGCAGGCGCTGGTAGTAGCGGATGGTGTCGACGCTGGTTCCGGCCTCTGCGGCCAGGCCCTCGACGCGCAGGGTGCGGGCTTCCGACATGTCCTGAGTGTAGGAGCAAAGACTCTGAGTGTAAACACTCGTCCAGTCCGGGCTCGTCCCGGGGCCTCAGGCGTGCGACGATGGGCCCGTGAGCAGCGCACCCGTCGACTACATCGCCCGCACCCGCGAGCAGTACGACGCCCTCGGCTACGACCCCTACCGCTGGGCCGAACGCCCCGAACCGCCGCCATGGGTCCCTCTTACGAAGCCGGTCGCCGACTCGACCGTCGCCCTGCTGGCCTCCGGCGGCGCCTACCGCAGGGGCCACGTGGCGTTCCACTGGAACGACGACACAGGCATCCGCATGGTGCGCACCGACGAGCCGGCCGTCGACGTGCGCCTCACCCACTTCGCCTACGACCTGGTGCCCGCCCGCGAGGACCCCAACATCGTGTTCCCCGTCGACCGACTCCGCGAACTCGCCGACGAGGGCGTCATCGGCGGCCTGGCCCCCGAGGCGGTCGCCTTCATGGGCGGCATCTACTCGGTGCGCCGGGCCGAGGTCGAGCTGGTGCCACAGGTCGTCGACGCCGTCATGGCCATGGACGTCGACCTGGCGCTGCTGGTGCCCGTCTGACCGGTCTGCCACCAGACCGTGGGTCTGGTCGCACGGGCGCTCGAGGAAGCCGGCGTCCCCACCCTCTGCCTCACCGCCGCCCACAGCATCACGGCGGCGGCCAACCCACCTCGGGCGGCGTTCGTCGACATGCCGCTCGGCTACACCGGCGGCCGGCCCCACGAACCCGACTTCCAACGCGACCTGCTCCGGCGGGCGTTCGCCGCCTTCGCCGCCATCGATGCACCGGGCACCATCGTCGACACCGGCATCCGCTGGTCAGACGACGATTCATGGAAGGACAGCGCCAGCAGCGGCCTCAACAACGGCGTCGTCAGCGCAGAGGGCGACACCCGCAGCGAACGCAGCCCGGAGCCCCAGTACCAGTACGACGACGACCGCCTGGCCGCCGAAGGCGCCTGAGCGCACTCGCCCCTCCCGACCCCGAGAGACAGACCATGGCGATCGACCCTGTCCTGAAGGCCATCCTCGAGGCCTTTCCGATGCTGTTCGGCGACCTGGGCACCATGACTGCCCAGGAGGTGCGGGCCGTGTTCGAACAGCGTGATCCGCTGCCGGGCGAGGACGTGGCCTCCGTCGAGGACCTGTTGGTGCCCGGGCCGGAAGGCCCCCTGCCGGTGCGCGTCTACCGGCCCGAGGGCGCTGCCGACCCGGCCCCGGTGGTCGTGTTCTTCCACGGCGGCGGCTGGGTGCTCGGCAGCATCGACAGCCACGACGCCTCGTGTCGGGGGTTGGCCAACCGCACCGGTGCCGTGTTCGTGTCGGTCGACTACCGCCTGGCGCCCGAGCACCCGTACCCGGCTGCGGCTGACGACTGCTATGCGGCGACCTGCTGGGTGGCCGACCACGCCACCGACCTGGGTGTCGACCCGGGGCGCCTCGCAGTCGCCGGCGACAGCGCCGGTGGCAACCTGGCGGCCGTCGTGTGTCAGATGGCCCGCGACAGCGGTGGGCCTGCCATCGTCTTCCAGACGCTCATCTACCCGGTCACCGACCTCGACTTCGACCGCTGGCCCTCGATGGAGGAGAACGCCGACGGCCCGCTCCTCACCCGTGAAGCCATGGACTGGTTCGCCCGCCACTACGTAGGGTCGCTGCCGTTCACCGACGATCCGTACGCCGCCCCGATCCGGGCCACCGACCTGTCGGGGCTCCCACCGGCACACGTGTCGACCGCCGGGCACGACCCGCTCCGGGACGAGGGCGCCGGCTATGTCGAGGCGCTGGCCGCTGCGGGTGTCGCCGTCGGTTACGACAACTTCGCCACGATGATCCACGGCTTCGTAGGCTTTGCCGACCTGGTCCCCGCCGCCGGCGAGGCCAGGGACCGCATCGCCGCCGCCCTCAGGGCGGGCCTCGCCTAGTCGGAACCGCCTTCGGTGGCTCCGCCGCCGGCCAGCAGCGCTTCGATCTCGGCTTCGCTTCGGCCCAGGTCGGCCAGCACCTCCCGGGTGTGCTCGCCGACCTCGGGGGCCGTCGAGCGGGCCTCCCATGGGGTGCCGGCGAAGTCGACCGGCGTGGCGACCATGAGCGTGCTCGACGAACCGTCGGGCACCTCGACCATCGCACCCGAGGTCTGGAAGGCCGGATCGGCCAGCAGGTCGTCGAGGTCGTTCACCGGCGACCAGAAGAAGTCGGCCTCTTCTGCGAACGCCTCCTCCCATTCGGCCATCGTCCGGGTGGCGAACACCTCGTCCAGCAGGGCGATCAACTCCGCGGAGTTGATGGCGCGTTCGCGGACCGTGACGAAGCGCTCGTCGTCCATCCACTCCGGGTGGCCGACCACGCGTGCCAGCGGTGGCCAGTGGCGGTCGCCGTCGAGTCCTACGATCCAGAAGCGGCTTCCGCAGCCGGCGGTGTAGTTGTTTATGCACGGATTGCCAATGGTGCTACGGGTGCCGAGCCGCATCGGAGTGCCCCACATGAGCAGCGTGTTCACGTCGAACCCGATCGTGTAGACGCCCTGCCGGAGAAGCGACGTCGACACCAACTGCCCCTCGCCGGTGCGCTCCCGGTCGAATAGGGCCGCCGAGACGGCGGCAGCACCCGAGATGCCCGTCGAGTGGTCGCCCATGCCGCCACGCTGGAACGGCGGGTTGCCGCCGGGTTCGGTCAGCAGGTGGGCGATACCGGAACGGGACCAGAAGGCGCCTACGTCGTAGGCGGCCCGGTCGGCATCGTCGCCCTCGCGGCCGTAGCCGGTGATGTGGCAGTAGACGAGTCGGGGGAACCGTTCGCAGATCGAATCGGCATCGAGGCCGAGCCGGTCGAGGGCACCGATACGCAGGTTGGTCACGAAGACATCAGCCTCGGAGATGAGCTCGAGGGCAACGCCGAGCCCCTCGACGCTGGCCAGGTCGAGGGCGATGCTGCGCTTCGAACGGTTGTCCAACTCGAACGGCGGGTTGGTCGGCAGGTCGCCACCGAGGATCTTCTGGAAAAGGCGGGCCGGGTCCCCGGACGGGGGCTCGATCTTGACGACGTCGGCACCCCAGTCGGCGAGGATCCCGCCGGTCGCCGGGCCCGCCACCCAGATCCCCAACTCGACCACCTTCACGCCGGCCATAGGTCCGGACATCGTCGCTCGCTCCCTCTGGTCGTCCACTGGGGGCGACGCTACGTCCCGGCGCCCCCGTCGATCCTGTCGGGCCACGGATAGGACGGTTAGCGTCCCGACCCATGATCCTCTTCGTCTGCACGGGGAACATCTGCCGTTCGCCCATGGGCGAGGCGCTGTTGCGCCACCACCTGGCCGCCAACGGCGCCTACCAGCCGGTCGCGTCGGCCGGGACACATGCCATGGACGGCGGGCTGGCGACCGGACACGGAATCGAGGTGCTTGCCGACCGGGGCATCGACATGACCGGGCATCGGAGCCGCCACCTCGACACCGGCATCGTGGAAGGTGCCGACCTGATCGTGGCCATGACCCGACAGCACCAAGCCGTCGTGGGCCGGCTCGACCCGACGGCCCGTGGGCGGACGTTCCTCGCCGGCGAGGTGGCCCGCCTGGGTGGACAGGTCGACCCACCCGCAGCCGACGAGGGTCTCAGGGCCTGGGTGACGCGCCTCGACGGCGCCCGCGGCGGCCACATGACCACCGGCCGGGTGGCCGACGAGGTAGCCGATCCGTACGGCGAGAACCGGGACGCCTACGAGCAGACGGCGAACCGACTCGACGGCCTCTGCACGGCCCTTTCCCGCCTGCTCTCCGAATCACCCTGAGCGGTACGGTCGGCGGCATGGACCTCTCGTTCAGCGCGACGGAGACCGCCTTCGCCGACGAGGCCCGGACCTGGCTCGAGGAGCACCTCGTCGGCGACTTCGCGGACCTGCGGGGGCGCGGCGGCACGGGCCGTGACGACATCGCACCCGAGGTCCTCATCGCATGGGAGCGGGAACTGGCCTCAGGCGGCTGGCTGGGGCTCGACTACCCGAGGGAGATGGGGGGCCGGGGGGCCTCGCTGTTCGAGCAGGTCGTGTTCCACCAGGCCTATGCCGAAGCCCGCGCCCCGGGACGGCTCCCCAACATCGGGCTGACGCTGCTGGGCCCGACCCTCCTGGCGTTCGGCAGCATCGAACAACAGCACCGGTTCGTGCCGGGAATCATCGCAGGAGAGGAGTTCTGGTGTCAGGGCTACTCCGAGCCCGATGCCGGCTCCGACCTGGCGAACGTGTCCACGAATGCCCGCCTCGATGGCGAACGTTGGCTGGTCTCCGGCCAGAAGGTCTGGACGTCCCTCGCCCAGTTCGCCCAGTGGGCGTTCGTTGTCGTCCGCACCGACCCTGACAGCGAGCGCCACCGGGGGCTCTCCTACCTGTTGGTGCCGATGGACCAGCCGGGGATCGAGATCCGGCCCATCGTCCAGATCACCGGAGGTTCGGAATTCAACGAGGTGTTCTTCGACGAGGCTGAGACCGACGCCGACCTCGTCGTCGGTGGCGAGGGCAGAGGGTGGCAGGTCGCCATGGCCACGCTCGGCTTCGAACGTGGCGCATCCACGCTCGGCCAGCAGGCCGGCTTCCGCCAGGAGCTCGAGGCACTGTTCGCCCTGGCCACCGAGACGGGTGTCATCGACGACCCGGTGTTGCGCCAGGACCTGATGCGTGCCCGCAGCGAACTCGAGATCATGCGGTGGAACAACCTGAGGATGCTCAGCGTCCTCGGGACCGGTGGGGCTCCCGGCCCGGAGATGTCCATCGGCAAGCTCTTCTGGGCCACCTGGCACCGGCGTCTCGGCGAGATCGGCATGAGGATCCGGGGCACCGGCGGCATGGTCGGCGGCGCCGCCGGAGATGCGGCCACGGTGTCTCCGGGTGATCCGCTCGGCATCGGCTACGAACTGGACGGCCTCCAGCGCACCTTCCTCTACAGCAGGGCCCACACCATCTATGCCGGCACCAACCAGGTGCAGCGCAACGTGATCGGGGAGCGGGTGCTGGACCTTCCCCGCGAGCAGCGCTAGGCCCGTTCCGCCCGGAGCGCGTATCGTTGCGGTTGAGCGAACCGAGGAGCACCCGTGGCCGAGGCCTACATCGTCGATGCCGTCCGAACCCCGACCGGGAAGCGGGGTGGCGGCCTGTCCCAGGTCCACCCGGCCGATCTGGGCGCACATGCGATCTCCGCCCTGCTCGAGCGCACCGGCGTCGACCCGATCGCCGTCGAGGACGTGGTGTTCGGGTGCCTCGACACCCTCGGCCCGCAGGCCGGCGACATCGCCCGCACCGCCTGGCTGGCAGCCGGCCTCCCGGAGGCCGTTCCCGGCACCACCGTCGATCGCCAGTGCGGGTCCGGCCAGCAGGCCGTCAGCTTTGCCGCAATGGGCGTCTGGGCCGGTGTGCAGGACCTCGTCGTCGCCGGCGGCGTCCAGAACATGAGCATGATCCCGATCGGAGCCGCCATGGAGGTGGCCGCACCGTACGGCCACGAGGACCCCTTCTCGGGTTCCACCGGCTGGGTCGACCGCTACGGCACCCAGGAGGTGTCGCAGTTCCGTGGTGCGGAGCTGATAGCGGAGAAGTGGGACATAACCCGCGAGGAGATGGAGGTGTTCGCCCTGGCCAGCCACCAGCGGGCGGTCACAGCCATCGAAGAGGGCCGCTTCGACGCCGAGGTCGCACCCCTGGCCGGCGTCGAACACGACGAGGGGCCGCGACAGGGGACCTCGCTCGAGAAGATGGCCTCGCTGGCTCCGCTGGTCGAAGGAGGGCGGCTCACCGCTGCGGTCGCCAGCCAGATCAGCGACGGTGCCGCGGCGCTGTTGGTCGCATCGGAGCGGGCGGTGGACGAGCACGGCCTCACGCCGAGGGCACGCATCCACCACGTCAGCGTGCGCGGCGACGACCCGATCTACATGCTGACCGGCCCCATCGCCGCCACCGCCCATGCGCTGGAACGTACCGGCATGTCGATCGACGACTTCGACCTCTTCGAGTGCAATGAGGCCTTCGCCTGTGTTCCGCTGGCCTGGATGCGTGAACACGACGTGCCACACGAGAAGGTCAACGTAAACGGCGGAGCGATCGCCCTGGGGCATCCGCTGGGCTGCACGGGAGCCAAGCTGATGACGACGCTGCTCCACGAACTCGAGCGCACCGGCGGTCGCTTCGGCCTCCAGACCATGTGTGAGGGTGGCGGCCAGGCCAACGTCACGATCCTGGAACGGCTCTAGGGGGCCGACCGGGGCCTCAGAGCACCTCGTCGACCAGGCCCCAGTCGAGCGCCGTCTCCGCACCGATCGTCGATCCCCCGAGGCACCAGGCCAGCGTGCGTTGACGGCCGATCCTGCGCGGCACGCTGATCGTGCCACCGGCCCCGGGGATGAGGCCCATCGAAACCTCAGGCAGGCAGAACGTGGCATCGGAGGTGGCCTCCACGCTGTGGGCGAAGGCGGCCAGCTCCACGCCGGCGCCGACCGAGGCCCCGTGCATCCGAACCGTGAGGCGGTCGGCCAGCCGGTCCATCCAGGGTGCAGCATTTGCCGTCGTGCGGATGAGATGGGCGGTGGCAGGGTCGTCGACGCTGCCGAACTCGGCCAGGTCACCCCCGGCGCAGAACGACGGGCCGGCCCCGTCGAGGACGATGGGCCGGTCGTCGCCGGCGGCGAGTCCCCGCAGGGCCTCGACGAGGGCGTCGCGCATGGCGGCCGAGAACAGGTTGTGCAGGCGGGGGCGGTTGAGCGTGAGGCGCACCCGGGTGCCGTCGTCGACGAGTACCGGTGGTTCCGGTTCGTCGGGTCGGACACGGCGGCCCCGGCCGGACAGCCAGGCGGCGAACTCGGGCCCCGCCTGGAGCGTGGCGTAGACGGCCGATTCGAGGAGGAGCGCTGCCTCGATCGGCTGCCCCTCGGATGCCCGCAGCACCTGGGCGAGGGCGGTCGCAGCGTTCGGCCGCTCGTGGGCGGCAGAGGCCAGCAGGAGGGCTGAAGCGAGGTCCCCGGCCACGGCGTCGAACCCGGGTGCGGTTCCCATCGTTGCTACGCCGATGCACACCACCGGGAGCAGCCCGAGCGGGTCGAGGGCATCGGTCGGCAGCAGGTGGGCATCGTCCACCACGAGCGCCGGCACGTCCCGGAGGGCACCGGTGTCGAGGTCTGCTGTCGGCCTCGAAAGCCGTTCGGAGGCCTCCTCAGCCGACCACACGACGGGTGTCATGGCAATAGTGTGGCCGGTGCGAGCAGCCCCGTCAGGCGTCGCCGAGGTGCGCCAGCCGTTCGCGCAGAACGCGTCTCAGGAGCTTGCCGGTGTCGTTGTAGGGCAACTCGTCGACGAACTCGACGAGGTCGGGTGTGCGGTTCGAACGCAGTTCATGGCGCACGAGGTCCTGGAGGTCGTCGGGCGAAATGTCGACATCTCCGCGGACGACGACTGCCACGACGATGCGCTCGCCCCATTCACGGTCAGGAAGGCCGATGGCGGCGGTGTCGGCGACCGCCGGATGCCGCAACAGCACCTCCTCGATCTCGCCCGGTGAGATGTTCTGGCCGCCCTTGACGATGACATCGTCGATGCGACCGGTGACGAACAGGAAGCCCTCGTCGTCCAGCCATCCGCCGTCGTTGGTGGGGAACCAGCCTTCGTCGGTGAGCCTCGAGCCCTGCTCCCGGTACTCGCCGGAGACCTGTTCGCCCCGGAGCCAGATGTCTCCCGGTTCGCCGTCCGGCGTCTCTGCGCCGGCCTCGTCGCGGATCGACACCTCGATGCCCGGGAGCGGCCGGCCCACGGACGCGATGCGCCGCCGCACTTTCGGGTCGTCGCTGGCGACCGCTGCCCGGTGCTCGTCGGGTCCGAGCAGGGTGACCGTCGAGCTGGTCTCGGTCAGCCCGTAGGCGTTGACGAAGCTCGTGTCGGGAAGCAGGTCGAGCGCCTTTTCGATCACCGGCTGGGGCATGCGACCGCCCCCGTACGAGAGCGCACGGAGGGTGGGGAGCCCCGGGGAGCTCGGGCCCTCGGCATCGAGGTGTTCGACGATCCGGGCCAGCATCGTCGGCACGACCATGGCGCTGGTCACCCCCTCGGCGCGGACCAGATCGATCCATGCGCCGGGCTCGAAGGTCGGGAGCTGGAGCAGGCGGCGTCCGGCGAAGACGTTCGAGAGGATCGCTGCGATTCCGGCCACGTGGTACGGCGGGACGCTCACCAGGGCCGCTTCCTCCTCGCCGGCCGAGCCGAAGTCGACGGATCCGAGGATGTAGGAGACCAGGTGGCGTTGGCGCAGGACAGCCGCCTTGGGGTCCCCTGTCGTGCCGCTGGTGAACAGCAGCACGGCCACGTCCTCGCCCTCGAACCCCCAGTCGTTCTCGGTCGTGCGGGTCGCCGACAGGCCCTGCCACAGGTCGCCGCGGTCGACGACCCCGATCCCGTCGAGTCCGTCTAGCCGTTCCGTCGTGCCGGGTTGGGCGACGGCCAGGGCGGGCGAGACCCGGCCGGCGAGCGTGCGCAACTCCCCGTCGGGCAACCGGTAGTTGAGGGGGACGAAGGGGATCCCCGCCCAGGAGGCCCCGAAGAGCAGCACAGGAAGCGCCTCGGACGAGACGTCGGCGAGCACCAGGTGCCCGGCGTCGACGGACCGGAGCCGCTCGGCGGTGGCGGCCGCCCGCCCGAACAGGTCAGCGAAGGTCAGGCCGTCGTCGCGTGAGCCGACCGCCACCCGGTCGGCAAAGCCGCCGACCGCCATCTCGAGCAGCATCATGAGGTTCACGGCAGTCTGGCTTTCCGGCGGCCAACCCCTCAGTCGGAGGCGGGGAGGGGCTTGGCATCCTTGAGGTCGAGGAGGGTGCCGCCGGCCCCCAGGGAGCCGTCGCCGGGCTTCGTGCACAGGAGCTCGAGGGTGTCGTCGCCGTCGATGTAGCGCTTGCCGAGCAGCGAGCCACCGGCGGCTTCGGCATCGGGAGGGCCGTTCGGTCCGCCCTCGCCGACGGGGACCACCGGGCTTCCACCGCACTCCAGGTCTACGTCGCCATCGGGGGCCCGGACGATGATGACCTCGGTAGTGCACACCTGGCTGGCCCATCGGCTTCCGGGCGTGAGTTCGGGCATTACGGCTCCTCGTGGACGGTGGTTGGGGTCCGATGATCGGTCACCGGACACCGTACGCGCCACTCCTGCCCCGGAATCGCCGCTGCCGTACGATCCGTCCACGATGTCGATGCAAGGCACCCGGGCCCTTCCGGTAGTCCACAGAGCGCTGGTCGAGGCGGTCGGACAGGTAGGTGGTGCCGCAGCCGCCTGGGCCGCCTCGGGGGCGATGTCGCTGACCGGGGCAGTCGACGGACCACCCCGACAGGTGCCGGTGTCGGTCGCCAACGGCCTCGCGGCGGCAGCGGAGGCGTTGCACCGCTTCGGTGGCATCGAGGTGGACGGGCCGGCGCTGCTGGGCGAACGAGCGGCCATAGCCGGGCTGGGTCGTGCGGGTCCAACCTCGGTCGGAGGTGCTGCCCACCTGCTCGAGTCTGCTGATGGCCCGGTGTGTCTGAACCTGGCCAGACCCGACGATGTGGCTGCACTGCCGGCACTGCTGGAGCGGGTGATCGACGGGGACGACCGCCGAGCGGTCCGCCGCGCCGTCGCCGGGTGCACCGGTGCCTGGCTGGCCGAGAGGGCCGACCTGTTGGGCGTGCCGCTCGGAGTACCCGGGACGGCACCCGACGGACCGTTCACCGTCCTCGACGAAGGCGCCGGCTTCGAGCGCCCGGATGTCCCTCTCGTCGTGGAACTGGGCTCGTTGTGGGCGGCTCCCCTGTGCGGAGACCTCCTCCGTCGCTCGGGATGTCGGGTGGTCAAGGTCGAGTCCGTCGACCGCCCCGATGCCGCCCGGCGGGGACCGGGGGAGTTCTTCGACCTGCTCAACGGCGGCAAGGCCTCGGTGGCGCTCGACCTGCGGAGCCGGCCTGGGCGTGAATCGCTCGAACGCCTGGTCGCCGCCGCCGACGTCGTCATCGAGGGCAGCCGGCCCAGGGCACTTGCCCAACTCGGCCTCGACGCCCACCGGGAGGTTGACCGTGGCACCGTCTGGGTGTCGATCACGGGCTACGGCCGGATCGGACAGCGGGCCGGTGGCGTGGCGTTCGGCGACGACGCCGCCGTCTCTGGGGGCCTGTTCCTCGAGGACCCGCTCGCCTTCGTGGCCGACGCTGTCGCTGATCCGGCGGCCGGACTGGTGGCGGCGGTCGCCGTGCTCGCTGCGCTCGACAGCGGATCTGGCGTGCTGCTCGACGTGCCGTTGGCCGGCGTGGCCCGGTGGTTGGCACGAGGCGCTCCCGTGCCCTCCGGGCAGCAACACGCAGAACCACCCAGGGCCAGGCCGTCCGGTCGACGGGCGGCGGACCTCGGGGCCGACACCGCCCGCATCCTGTTCTGACGGACCGTCAGGTCTAGAGTGGCAGAGTGAGCGAGGACCCGACGGACGAGCAGGAATCCGGCCCCAGCGATGAACTCGCCGCTGAACTCGACGAACGGGCCGCAGACGGCCGCATGCCGGGCCGCCGGGGGCTCGCCACCCGGCAACGGCTCCTAGACGCCACCGCAGAGCAGCTCGAGTCGTGCGGCTACCGGGACCTCAAGGTCATCGACATCGCCCGCTCCGCCGGTACCTCGCCGGCCACCTTCTACCAGTACTTCCCGGACGCCGAGGCGGCTGTGCTGGTCCAGGCGGCAGTCCTGACCGAGGCATGGCACGAGGAACTGCAACTACTCATCTCGGGATGCGACTGGTCCGGCGACCCCGACGGTGCCTCCCTCGAGGTGGTCGACGGGTTCCTGACCTTCTGGACCGACCACAGGGCGATCCTCAAGGTTCTCGACCTGGCCTCGATGGAGGGCGACTTCCGCTTCCGCGACCTGCGCACGTGGCTCCTGAACGGGGCCACCAACGCCCTCATGGACCTGGTCGTGTCGCACGACAGCGACATGGACCCGAAGGCGGCGGCCGGGGTGATCATCGCCATGCTGGCCCACGTGGCCAACCATCGGCCCGGCCTCGAGCGGTGGGGTGTCGACCGCGAAGCCCTCGTCACCACGGTGGCGGGCATATTGCGCCACGCCGTCGTCGGCTGACCCACCTCCGGGCCCTCGCCGCTACCCTGCGCCCGGTGACGCACCGAGTCCGGTTCGCCCCGTCTCCCACCGGCTACCTCCACGTCGGCAGTGCCCGCACGGCACTGTTCAACTGGCTGCACGCCCGTTCGACCGGCGGCACGTTCGTGCTGCGGATCGAGGACACCGACGCCGAGCGCAACCGCCCCGAACTGACCGAGGCTCTCCTCGCCGAACTCGAGTGGCTGGGCCTGGACTGGGACGAGGCCCCCTACTACCAGTCGGAGCACCGGGACCGCCACCGTGAGGTCGTCGAGGACCTGCTGGCCCGGGGCCTCGCCTACCTCTGCAACGCCGACGACGAGGAGGTCGACGGCACGACGCTGTCCGACGGGTTGGCCGCCCGGTTCCGGATGCCCGAAGGCCGCACGGTGGTCTTCGACGACATCGTCCGTGGGGAGGTCTCATTCGACACCTCCGACCTCGAGGACTTCGTCATCTGGCGCTCGAACGGTTCACCGATGTTTCTCCTGGCCAACGCCGTCGACGACGCCGACATGGGCATCACCCATGCCATCCGCGGCGAGGACCTGCTCTCGGGCGTGCCCAAGGTGCTCCTGCTGCTCGACGCCATGGGCGCACCGCACCCGACCTACGCCCACCTGCCGCTGCTGGTCAACGAGTCCCGCCAGAAGTTGTCCAAGCGGCGCGACGACGTGGCGATGGGTGACTTCCGCGAACGGGGCTACCTGCCGGAGGCGATGGTCAACTACCTCGCCCTGCTGGGCTGGGGACCGCCCGACGACGTTGAGGTCCGGCCGGTCAGCGAGATCGTCGACCTCTTCCGGATCGAGGACGTCAACAAGGCGGCCGCCTTCTTCGACCTGCGGAAGCTCGAACACGTCAACGCCACCCACCTCCGAGGGCTTGCCAAGCCCGACTTCATCGAACGGGCGGGACCATGGCTGGCCGAGGCACCCTGGGCACCCGAGCGCTTCGACGCCGACGTGTTCGACCGCATGGTCGACCTGGTCCAGGAGAAGCTGCGCACCCTCGGCGACGTGGTCCGGTTCGTCGACTTCCTGTTCCTCGACGACCCCGTCGACGATCCCGAGTCCTGGCAGAAGGTGATGGTGGACGGGCCCGTGGCGGCAGGGATGCTCGACGGCGCAGCGGGGGCCCTGGCCGACTGCCCCTGGGATGTCGAGGCGGTCAAGGAGGCCGTGTTCACCGTGGGCGAGGGGCTGGGCCTCAAGTTGGGCAAGGCGCAGGCGCCGGTCCGGGTGGCCGTGACCGGACGCACGGTCGGGCCGCCGCTGTTCGAGACCATGGCCGAGTGCATGGAACGCTCCGAGGTCCTGCGACGCATCGATGTGGCCCGGGCGAGGCTCTGAGGCGGGACGGCGGAGGTCGGCACCTGATGTTCAGGCACGGGCCGTTCGAATCGCTGGTCGCTCAAATGGCATGTGCCGTTACGCTGATGCCGCCCTGCGGGGCCCACCTTCGGGGGTGGTGTAATTGGCAACACAGCTGGTTCTGGTCCAGTCGTTGAGGGTTCAAGTCCTTCCCCCCGAGCAATTTTCCGAGCGAGACGCGCCCTGAACGGCTATCGCTACACTGAGCGCCGCCCACGGACCCGATGGTCACATCGGCCGTGGGCACTGTCACCGGCCCCGTTCGTCTAGAGGCCCAGGACGCCAGGTTCTCAACCTGGTAACACGGGTTCGAATCCCGTACGGGGTACAAGTTCCCAGGGTCGGTTCTCCGGGGCCGGCCCTGCCGCCTTTCCGGCCGGCGGGCCTGTGGTCAGTCCAGCAGGTGGCGGACGTGTGTCGTCTCGTTGACGCCGCGCACCGTGCGGACGCCGGTCGACGAGGCGGTCACCCGGAGGATTCCGCAGTAGTCGTGGTAGATCCGGAACGGATCGTCGTGACCGAGGATCGTCTGGAGGAAGACGCCCATCACCATGCCGTGGCAGAAGACGGCGACGGTGCGGCCCCGGTTGCGTTCCACGATCCCGTCGAAGGCGTCGGTGATCCGTCGTCGGAAGGCCGGGTAGTCACCGCCGAACACCGACTCCCGGTCCTCGAGGAACTCGCGCACGATCACGTGGTCGTTGTCCATCTCCTCGGCGGGGACGTACTGGGAGCGGTGCCGATCGGACTCCTCCAGGCCGCTCAGGGGTTCGGGGTCGAGGCCGAGGATCCGGGCCAGGGGGATGGCCGTCTCGACAGCCCGACGCATCGTGGATGTGACAACGTGGTCGATGCCCTCTCCTGCGAGCAGGTCGGCGGTCACCTGCGCCTGGAGTAGTCCGATGTCGGAGAGGGGAGGGTCGGCGACCTCGCCTTCCGGGCGGGTTTCCGCTTCCGGACGTGCATGTCGGACGATCAGCAGTTCCACGGCGCCGGAGCCTACGGGCCGTTGCAGGACGGCGCCCGGATCGGGGGATGGCTACCCACGAGACAAACCGCATTCGGGGGAGTAGGTTTCGCGCCAGATAGCGGGTCCGGTCCGTCGGATCCCGTCACGGCGACTCCCGGCGGTAGGGCCCCTCAGAACGGGCCGGCGCATCAACGGGCCTTTGCCGCATTCCCGCCGAAGCGGCGACGCCCGGTGTCGACCCCAGATCGGCCCCCGGTACCGCCACCGGGGGTCGATCGCGTGCCGTCCGAGGGGGAGAGCGTGTCAGTCGCGGTCGAACAGGTCGGTGACCCGGTCGATCTGGTCGCCCACCTGGTCGTTCATGGCGGTTTCCACCTTCGGTGGACCTACGTCGGGATGGGCGGATTTGAACCGCCGACCCCCTGCTCCCAAAGCAGGTGCGCTGCCTGACTGCGCCACATCCCGGGTGACTTGAGTGTAGGAGTCGACAGGGTCTACGCTCGGGTACCGGAAAAGGGGCAAACCGACGTATTGTCCCGGCAACTTGACAAAAGGGGCTTCGATGGTGTTGCGGCGGTTGGTTGTCGTTGTGTTCGCGGTGCTCGCACCGTTGGCGTCCGTGCTCGCCATACCGGCGGCGGCACAGGAGGCACAGGAGGAATGGCCCCAGTACTCGCGTGACGATGCCGCGGGTTGTGACGTCACGACCCATGAGGACGGAGCGCAGGACCTGTCCTGCGACGACGGGAGTTACGGAGCCGTTTGGGCCGACGGTTCGGGCTACCGGTACGACGCTGCCTCCGGCTGTCAAATCGACTTCGGCACGGCCGGAGAGACCGTCTACGACTCGTGTGCCGAAGGTGGCGACGACGGTGGCGACGGTGGCGACGGAGGAGAGTCCGACCAGGTCTACGACGAGGCCACCGGCTGTTGGATCAACGACTACGGCGACGGCGGTGGCGACCAGAACTGTGACGACGGGAGTTGGGGCTGGAACTCCTCCGACGGTTCGGGGGCCTGGTACGACGCCGGCTCGGACTGCTACAACGAGTGGGACTCGTCGGGAGCGACCGTCGACGAGTGGTGCGGCGACGGCGGTGGCGGCGACGGTGGCGACGGTGGCGACGGTGGTGCCTACGACGAGGCCACCGGCTGTTGGATCAACGACTACGGCGACGGCAGCAGCGACCAGAACTGTGACGACGGGAGTTCGGTTTGGAACTCCTCCGACGGCTCCGGGGTCAGGTACGACGCAGGGTCGGGTTGCTCCAGCGAGTGGGACTCGTCGGGGACGGTCTTCAATGAGTGGTGCGACGACGGCGGCGACGATGGTGGCGACGGGGGCGAGCAGTCGGGTGAGTACGACGAGGCCTCGGGTTGTTGGATCAACGACTACGGCGACGGCGGTGGCGACCAGAACTGTGACGACGGGAGTTGGGGCTGGAACTCCTCCGACGGTTCGGGGGCCTGGTACGACGCCGGGTCGGGCTGCTCCAGCGAGTGGGACTCGTCGGGAGCGACCGTCGACGAGTGGTGTGGCGACGGCGGTGGCGGCGACGGCGGCGGCGACGGCGGCGGCCAGTCGGGCGAGTACAACGAGGAAACGGGGTGCTGGGTCAACGCATGGGATGGCGGCGAGGAGTGGAACTGCGACGACGGATCGCGCGGCTCGCGAAACGACGACGGTTTCTCGAGCGAGTACGACCCCGACACCGGCTGCGAGATCCAGAGCAATTCCGACGGCAGTGAGAGCGGCTGGTGCGAAGACGGGTCGAACTGGTGGACCGACAGCAACGGCAATCGTTCGGAGTCGACCTACGACGAGGCGACAGGTTGCTACACGGAGACGCAGGGAGACGGGTCCGT
>Ga0208641_1000087_pt1 | contig 67742 bp, 65 predicted proteins | sample ETN02SmetaG_2_FD_185789 | JGI IMG/M metagenome (GOLD analysis project Ga0208641, IMG submission 185789) | Marine microbial and viral communities from oxygen minimum zone, Eastern Pacific Ocean - ETNP2014F10-02SV253 (SPAdes) (version 2) | ecosystem: Environmental > Aquatic > Marine > Oceanic ... | reverse complement strand
GCCGGCCGGGTGGCCGCGGCGTGGTCCGCCACGCTGAGGAAGGTCGGGGCTCCAGAGGACAGGATGCTGGCTAGCGGCCAGTCGGGGCGACCCGCAGGAAAGTGCCACAGAGAACAGACCGCCGATGACCCGGTTCCTCTCCCCACGGGGTGAAGATCCGGGTACAGGTGAGGGTGAAACGGTGTGGTAAGAGCGCACCAGCGGCCGGGGCGACCCGGGCGGCTAGGCAAACCCCATCCGGAGCAAGGCCGAACAGGGAGAGGGCGGTCCGCCCGTTGACACTCCCAGGTGGGCCGCACAGATGGATGGCCACACAACCGGAGTCCCGCAAGGGTCCGGTGGACAGAACCCCGCCTACAGGCCGGCTCACCGTCACACCAACAGGCCGTGTCAACAAAACCACCGTGACCAACACCTAGTCTCCAGACAATGAAGGTCAACGGGTACGAGATTGCGGCCGGAGCCGACCTGGCTGGAGCCGACCTTACCGACAGCGACCTTCGGAACGTGGACCTAACCGGGGCGTGGCTGGGGGGCGCCGTGCTGAGCGGGTCCGACCTGACCGGAGCCAAGTTGGTCGGTGCAGACCTAAGGCACGCCATTTGTCAGCGAGCCGTCTTCGTCGAGGCCGACCTCCACCATTCCAACCTCTGGCACGTGGACCTGCGAGAGGCCCAGATGCGTGGTGCGCTGCTCAGCCGTGTCTGGCTGGGAAGTGCACGCCTGACCGGTACAGACCTGAGGGGGGCTGACCTAAGCGGTGCGTGGCTGACGGCAGCCGACCTCACCGGAGCCCGCATGGGAGCCGTCACTCTCGCCGGTACCTCGCTCATCAGGACTTGCATGCGGGAGGCCGATCTGACCGGTGCCTTCGCCGGCGGCTGCGACCTACGCGGTGCAGTTCTCAACGGCGCTGTACTGCGCGCTGCCAACCTGACCGGTGCGGTCCTCAAGGGGACCGCCCTGATATCGGCCGACCTCAGCCTGGCCGACCTGGTTGATGCCGACATGTCAGATGCGCAGTTAGAGGGAACCGACCTGACAGGAATCCGTCACGACGGGAGCACGATCTGGCCTGAGGGCTTCACTCCCCCGCTCTCGGGTGGAATCAGCGATCACGACTAGCTTCGACTCTGCCCTCCGACCAGAGTTTCCGCAGCCTCTCGGGCTGTGAGAGTCCGAAATGCCTCCAACCCCAGAGACAGGCCAACAGGCCCAGCACCTCGAGCCCCAGGGTTCCCGGGTAACGGTCGAACTCGGGAAGTGCGGATCCACCCAGTTGGTCGATCCCGCCTGCGGGCCACCAGAAGAGTGCCGTGTACCCCCAGGTGCCATCCATGACCAGGTGGGTGAAGATACCGATCGGCACCCCGAGCCAGCGCCGGCGCTGGCTCCTGCGACCGGCGGTGCCGAGCATCACCACGACCATGACAAGTACGGCCCCAGCGAGGGTGTGGAGCAGCCACGGGCCTCCGATCAGGCCCTCGGCGATGGGCAGCAGTGCACCAACAGTGACGATTCTGACGTCAAGGTCCGGGCTCTCGAACACCATGGGGACGGCCACCAGCGCACCGGCGACGAACCAGATGAACACCTGTCAGCGCGCCACCAGCCGGCCGCACTCACTGCACTCAGCCAGAGTCCCCTCCGGAAGGGCCCGTACACGGTCAGCCTCGACGGCGGGCATCGAGTAGGGACAACCGGTGCAGTCGGAGCCGACAAAGTGGACGACAGTGCTGGCCCCCAGGCCACCGGCAATACGGTCGTAGCGGGCAAGCACATCCTCTGAGACCTCGTTGGCCGCAGAGCGGCGCCGCTCCCTCGCCTCATCGACCTCGGCATCGACAACGGATTCAGCCGCCAGGAGTTCCTGCCTGCGCTCCTCGACAACCGTGGCCTCGGCCACCCCGCGGGCGTCCAGTTCGGAGACCAGGCGCTCGACAGGCTCCAGTTCCTCCATGACCTCGAGGACCGTTCCCTCGAGGCTGTCGAGGCGTTGTCGAAGGTGTCCGATCTCGGTCTGGATCGCCACCGCCTCCTTGGGAGAGGTGATGGAGCCACCGTAGAGCAGCGTGTCGAGTTCTGTCAGGCGATCCTCGACGGCTGCCACCTCGCCCTCATAACGGCGCTGGCGCCGGAAGAGATCGAGGTGCTCGACCTTGTGCTCTTCGATCTGGGTTGCCGTTGTGGCTCTGGCCTGTTCGGCTTCGGCCAGTACCCGGCGCTCGGGGAGGTTGGCGTGGCGATGATTGAGTTGACGGACAATCGTGTCCTCGTCTTGAACCGTGAAGAGGGCGTCCATCGCGCTCATGCTACGTCGGCTTCCCCACCGCTCCTTCCCGTAGTCGGGCAGTTCATCCCAGCCTGGTGTGGTCCCAGGAGATGACCCTCTCCGGTTCGACGACAACCCCGGTCCGTTTGAGGGCGAGCTGGGTGGCTGCAGCATCGAGAAGGCCCGGATCCAGGTCAGGTTGGTTGCGGGCCACGATCGCCCGCGCAATCCGGTGAAGGCCATCACCGTCGTCTACAAGGGTGGCGATGCCCTTGATCATCACCCCTCGCAGGCGGTTGTACTCAACGCCGTCCTCAAGGAGGACGGTGATCCGCGGATCACGTCGCAGGTTCACGATCTTTTGCGAACTGCTGTAGGTCTCAAATGCCAACCTTCCATCCAGAATGGCAAACCAGAGCGTCGACAGGTGGGGAGATCCGTCAAGGTCCAGGCAGGCCACCTGGAGGTTCTTCTGCTCCTCAATGAATGCTGAGATCTCGTCCTCGGCCATCCGGATCTGATCGCGTCGATTCGGCGCCATGTCCATATCTCCCTGACATCCTTCGGGTCAGCAGGGAGCCTAGATGGGGCACAGTGGGGCTGACGATGCGGACATCGAGAAACCCGCTGCAGGCCAAAACGTCGCATGTCCCACCTGGGGGAGGCGGGACATGCGGTATTTCTATCGACCGGAATCGGGGGGTGATCCCGGTCAATCAGCACAGGGTTCCGGTGGGGGAACCGGTACCTGTTGTGCTGTCCACAATAGTGAATCCAGACTGCTCCGGCGCCTCAGAGTGGCCCATTTCCTGGTGACATCCGACACCTGTGACAGGTGTCGGAACATCACCTCACGGCTAGTCTCGACAGGGCCCACACCCCTACCGTCGGACAATGACACACGTGTCCGACCAAGCCGCCGAGGAGGGCCGGTGACCATTCCGTCAGACGCCCAGTTGAGAGAGATCCTCGTCGACATGGTCATGGCCCGAACACAGTCGAGCCGGTTGTGGAACCTGCAGCGTCAGGGTCAGGTCGGAACCGTTGCGCCGATCGACGGCCACGAGGCAACCATCGTCGCCGCTACCCATGCCCTCGACACCGATCACGACTGGGTGATCCCCCAGTACAGGGAACCCCTGGCACTGCGCCGGTACGGCCCCGAGATCCTGGAGCGCTTCATGCTCTACAACCTCGGCCACCCCGCCGGCGGCCACATCCCCGATCCGATCCGGGTCCTACCCAACCAGATATCACTGGGAACCCAGATCCCCCACGCAGTGGGCATCGCATGGGGCATGGCCCTGCGCAGCGAGCCCGGTGTCGCCCTGGTGTTCTTCGGGGACGGATCCAGTTCAGAGGGAGACTTCTACGAGGCCGGCAACCTGGCTGGCGTACTGAATGCACCCGTGGTGATGGTGTGTGTGAACAACCAGTGGGCCATCTCCACCCCGGTCCACCTGCAGACGGCAGCCGACTCCCTTGCCGACAAGGCTGCTGGTTTCGGCATCCCGGGCGTGAAAGTCGACGGCAACGACGCTGCCGCTGTCTACGACGCCGTGGACGAGGCCAGGAAGCGTGCCCTGGCCGGAAGGGGACCCACCCTCATCGAGGCCGTGATCTACCGGTTGGGTGCCCACACGACCGCCGACGACCCGACCCGCTACGTCCCCCCCGAGGATCTCGAGGCAGCCCAACGAAACGACCCTGTCCTGCGGCTTGTCAGCCAACTCAGGGACCTGGATCTGTGGGACGACGCTGCCCAGGAGAAGACCGAGGCCGAGGCACTGAAACTAATTGATCGAGCCGTCGAGGCCGCCAGATCCACTCCACTGGCAGCCGACGCTCTCCTTGACCACTGTCTCTCGGCTGATTCGCAACGACTTGCACGCCAGCGGTCCCAACTGCTTGATGCCCGCTCCCCCGAGGCTGGTGGCCATGGCTGACACGTTCAACGGTGGCGGGGTGAGCGACCTCACGATGCTCCAAGCCATCAACGAGGCCCTCCACGCAGAAATGGCCCGAGACGACCGCGTAGTCGTGCTGGGCGAGGACGTCGCCCGAAACGGCGGGGTGTTCCGTGCAACCGAAGGCCTCTATGAGAAGTTCGGGGAGCACAGGGTCGTCGACACCCCGATATCTGAGGCGGTGATCGCAGGTGCAACCGTTGGCCTGGCGATCGCTGGCCTCGTTCCGGTCGCTGAGATCCAGTTCCTGGGTTTCTCATACCAGGCAATGCACCAGCTTGCCGGCCAGGTGGCGAGGCTGCGCTACCGCACACAGGGGCGCTATGAGCCAAGCATCACCATCAGGGCTCCGTTCGGGGGCGGTGTTCGCACACCCGAGCTGCACTCTGACTCCCTCGAAGGCCAGTTCGCCAACGTCGCTGGCCTCAAGGTGGTAATGCCTGCCACAGCATCAGATGCCAAGGGCCTCCTCGCATCATCGATCAGGGACCCCGATCCGGTCCTCTTCCTGGAACCGCTACGCGGTTACCGGGGCATCCGTGGAGAGGTACCTGACGGCGACCACCTCGTTCCCCTGGGGGTTGCACGGACCGCCCGCGATGGTGACGACATCGTGATCATCACCTGGAGCTACCAGGTGGAGTTGGCCTGCCGTGCTGCCGACAGCCTTCGATCCGAGGGCCTGTCGGTCCGGGTGCTCGACCTGCGGAGCATCGTGCCACTCGACATCGAGGCGGTCGCCGAGGCTGTCAGCCACTGCGGTCGGGCCGTAGTCGTACAGGAATCCTGCGAGACCGGCGGCTTTGCCTCCGAGGTTGTTGCAACCATCAACGATGAGTGCTTCTGGTCCCTTGAGGCTCCGGTGGCAAGGGTGTCGGGCTACGACGTTCCCTACCCGGTGGGCATGCTCGAGGACCTCTACGTTCCCGATGAGTCCCGCATAATCGCCGCCGTGCGTCGCACGCTCGAGTCTGACTGACCGGCATGGCGTTCGAGTTCCGTCTACCCGACATCGGCGAGGGCCTCGAAGAGGCCGAGATCGTCGAGTGGCTCGTCTCGCCTGGCGATGCGGTTGTGAGGGATCAGCCGCTGGTCGAGGTGCTAACCGACAAGGCCAGCTCTGAGCTTCCTTCGCCCGTCGCCGGCACGGTGCTTCGCCTCGGCGCATCCGAGGGCGACCGGCTAGACGTGGGCGAGATCCTGATCGAAATCGACGACGGATCTGCTCAGGTAGCCGACGACACCAAACCCATCGCACCTGTAGTGAGCGCTCCGTCGGCCGACCCCGGGCCATCGCCCCTGGGTCATGTGTCCCGACCAAAGGCCTCCCCCGCCACTCGGAAGTTAGCCCTCGAGGAAGGTGTCGACCTGGGCACCACGACAGGAACAGGCCCCGGCGGACGGATCACCTCCGACGATGTACGGGCATCAGGCACCCAACTGGCCCCCGCTCCGGCAGCCTCTGCCTCTCCTCAGATCCACACGCCCACGGGAGACCTGGGCCAGATGCCCTCCGGGCGCCACCCCCTGCGCGGAATTCGCGGCGTGGTCGCACGCAACATGGAGAGGTCATGGGCCGAGATCCCCCATATCCACTCCATGGACGAGATCGACGCAGCCCTGCTTGTCGACTTCCGTCAGCGCCTGCGTGGCATGGACAGGCCCGGGGCCTCCGCCGTAACGGCCCTCACGGTGGTCGCTGCAGCCGCTGCTAGGGCCCTGCGCCGATTCCCGATGGTGAACGCCTGCATCGAGGGAAGCCCCGGTGAGTCGATCGTCGTGCACGACTCGGTCAACCTGGGGATTGCTGTCGCCACAGACTCCGGGCTCGTGGTGCCTGTTGTCCGCGATGTCGACCGCCTCGACCTCTTCGCCCTGGCAACGGCCATCGCCAACCTGGCTGCCCGCGGCCGTGACGGCACACTGACCGCAGCCGACCTCTCGGGGGCGACCTTCACCATTACCAACTACGGGTCGATGGGCGGTCGCTGGGCCACCCCGATCATTCCGCCCGGCCAGGCAGCCATCCTCGGCCTTGGTGCTGTCGCCGATCGACCAGTTGTGGTCGACGGGCAGGTCGTGGCCAGGCCCACCCTTCCGATTGTCCTCGGCTCCGACCACCGCCTGATCGACGGAGACCTGGCCTCAGCGTTCAAGGGATCCATCACGGCAGACCTCCTGGAGCCGTTGAACCTGCTGGTAAAGGGCTGAGGGGCACGCCATGGTGGTCGGCGAAGTCGCCGAGGCGGTCGACATGCTCGTAGTTGGCGGTGGCCCAGGTGGCTACGCCACCGCCCTGCACGCAGCCCGCCTGGGTCGACGGGTGACCCTTGTGGAACGTGGCGAACTGGGTGGCACCTGCCTCAACGTCGGCTGCATCCCGTCCAAGACACTGATCGAGGTGGCCGACGCCATGGTGACACCCGACCGGGTGGCTGCCTGGGGGGTTGCGGCGACGGCAGACCTCGACATGTCGGTGCTGCAGGCCCATCTGAGAGATGTCGTGGAAGGGCTCACCGGAGGTGTGCGGCACCTGTTGGATCGCGCCGGGGTTGTCGTGCTGGCCGGCGAGGCGCGTTTCGTGAAGCCGAACCGCGTGGTCGTCGAACATGGTGCGACCGTCGAGCATCTCGACTTCAGGCAGGCCGTCGTCGCCACCGGCTCGCGCCCGATCGAGCTGGCCGGCGTTCCCCTTGACGGCACACGTGTCGTCGGCTCAGCGGGCCTCCTGTCCTCGGACACCCTTCCGGAGGAACTTGTGCTGGTTGGTGGCGGCTACGTCGGCGTCGAGTTGGGTTGCGCCTTCGCAAAGTTGGGTAGTCGGGTAACGATCGTGGAGACAGAGGCCTCGATCCTCCCAGGATTTGATGATCGCATCACAAGAACCGTGACACGGGGGTTACGGAGCCTGGGTGTGGGGATCTGCTGTGACACGACCGCTGTCGACATTGAAGACGCCGGCCTTGTCGTCTCGGGGCCCGACGGCAGTGCCGTCCTGCCTGCCGACAGGGTGGCGGTGGTTGTCGGCCGGCGTCCCAACAGCGACATGGTCGGGCTTGTCGAAGCTGGTGCCAGTGTCGACGAGGGCGGTCTTGTAGTTGTCGACCCCGCCAGGAGGGCAACTGAGATGGTGTTCGCCATCGGAGACCTGACCCCTGGCCCGGCCCTTGCCCACAAGGCAACGGCAGAGGCCGAGGTTGCCGCCGATGTCGCCTGCGGACGTGCCAATGCCTTTGACCCGACCTGCATTCCGTTGATCGTCTTCAGCGACCCGCAGGTGGTGGTCGTGGGCATGACCAAGGCTGACGCGTCATCTGCCGGTATCGCCGCGACATCCTCGCGCTTCCCCCTGGCCGCATCGGGTCGGGCCCGTACTCTCGGCACGGGTGACGGCTTCGTGACGGTCGTAGCCGATGGTGACGGCACGGTCATTGGCGTGCAGGCCGTAGGCGCCCATGTCGCTGAGCTTGCAGGCGAGGCAGCCCTGGCCGTCGAGACGGCTGCCACGGTCAAGGACATGGCTGGAACCATCCACGCCCATCCGACCCTCGGAGAGGCGCTCGCCGAGGCCGCCATGGGCCTGGCCGGTCGCCCGCTGCACGCCGGCTGAGACACCTGGCACCTCGACCTCAACCGCCTGTCGACACACCTGTTCCTAAACCACTCCCCTAGCATCACCACATGTCCGAACCATCCCAGCCCACAGTCGACTTCGGTTTCGTGGACCCGCAGGAGCGCCGAAGTTCCGGCGTCGACAAGTGGAACCGCTACCCGGACAGGGTGATCCCGGCATGGGTTGCAGAACACGACCTGGGGCCGCCCCCCGCCGTCGTGGAACGCCTGCGTGACCTGGTAGACCTGCGCGCCTTCGGCTACCACTCCGCTGGCGACAACGTGGGGCCCGCCTATTCCAGTTGGGCCACGCGGCGGCACGGCTGGACACCGGACCCCGACCTGATACTCCTGACAGCAAACGTGCTCCAGGGCATCTGGGCATGTGTAGAGGCGCTGACCGCTCCCGGTGACGGAATCATGTACACGCCACCCGTGTACCCGCCGTTCCTTGACGTGCCGCCCACTACGGACAGGCGGGCCGTCCACTGGCCGATGACGCTCACCGACACGGGTTGGCACTACGACTTCGACGCCCTTTCCGGACTGCTAGAGGCCGATCCCGGGATCAGCCTGCTGTTGCTCTCCCATCCCCACAACCCGACTGGTCGCGTCCTGACCGCCGAAGAACTGATCCACATAGTCGACCTGTCCCACGAGCACGACCTGACCATCGTGTCTGACGAGATCCACAGCGACCTGGTGTATGCGGACTCCACCCATATTCCGATGCTCACGGTTCCCGGTGCCTCCTCGCGGACGGTGACCGTCACATCGGGCGTGAAGACGTTCGCTCTCGGCGGCATGAGGTGTGCCGTCGCCATCTGCGGAGATGACCGACTCCGGTCAGCCATCCGTTCCATTCCCACTGAGTTGCTCGGCGCTCCCAACCGAATGGGTTGTGAGGCGTCGATCACCGCATGGGAGACGGGATCTGACTGGACCGACCAACTGCTGGCTCTACTGGACCGCAACAGGCGACACCTGTTCGACCGCATCAGCGCCGACCTGCCCGAGGTCAGGATGTTCCTGCCAGAGTCGACATTCGTGGCATGGCTGGACCTGTCAGCATTCGACACGGGCGACCACCCCGCAAGATGGCTCCGCCACATGACGGGCGTTGCGAGCGGCAACGGACCGAACTTCGGACCTGCTGGTGAGAAGCATGTGCGGATCACCTTTGGCACGTCCGCAGAGCTGCTCGACGAGATCGCAGACCGGATCATCACCGGCCTGAAGGGTTAGCAGGGTCGGGGAGGGCAACATGACCACAGACGACATGGTCCACGTGACCCGCTGGCACTGGGGCGAAAAGGAGTGGTCGCCGTTCTCGGCAACCGAGATGGACCGCCGCCAGGGCGACCTGAGGGCCCACATGGAGACCGAGAAACTGGATGCCTGCCTCCTTACCTCGTTTCACAACATCTGCTACTTCTCGGGGTGGCTCTACTGCTACTTCGGACGTCGCTACGGAATGGTTGTCGACTCCGACAATGCAACGACCATCTCGGCTGGAATCGACGGCGGGCAGCCGTGGCGTCGGACCCACGGGGACAACGTGGTCTACTCCGATTGGCGACGGGACAACTACTACGAGGCGGTACGCCGCCTCACAGGTGGCGTCGCGAGGCTCGGAGTCGAGTTCGACCACCTCAGCGTCGAGCGCTTCAGGGAGCTCGAGGCCGCCCTGCCGGGTGTCGAACTGGTTGATATCGGCGCTGCAACCATGTGGATGCGGACGATCAAGTCCACAGAGGAGCACGACCTGATCCGCCACGGTGCCCGGATCTGTGACCTTGGTGGTGAGGCATGTGTCCAGGCTGTCGCTGCCGGCGTTCCCGAGCAGGAGGTCGCCCTGGCCACGACCACCGCAATGATCCGCCAGATCGCCGCCGACTTCCCCTTTGTGGAGTTGATGGACACATGGACCTGGTTCCAGTCCGGCGTCAACACCGACGGCGCCCACAACCCCGTCACCAACAAGGCGGTCGAGTCGGGCGACATCCTGTCGCTGAACACCTTCCCGATGATCTTCGGCTACTACACGGCCCTGGAACGCACGCTGTTCTGCGACCACGTCACCTCCAACGAGCACCTGCGCCTCTGGGAGGTCAACGTCGAGGTCCATGAGCGCGGCCTGGGCCTGATCCGACCCGGGGCCCGGTGTTGTGACATCGCAACCGAACTGAACGACGTGTACCGCTCACACGACCTCCTGCAGTACCGCTCCTTCGGCTACGGCCACAGTTTCGGGGTGCTCAGCCACTACTACGGCCGCGAGGCCGGTGTGGAACTACGCGAAGACGTCAAGACGGTGCTCGAGCCCGGAATGGTCGTGTCCATGGAACCGATGATCGCCATTCCCGAAGGTCAGCCGGGTGCCGGTGGCTACCGGGAACACGACATTCTCATCGTCACAGAGGATGGTTCAGAGAACATCACCGGGTTCCCGTACGGACCGGAGCACAACATCATCGGAGTCTGAATAGTTCCGAGTTGACCAGTCGCCTCCGCACGGAAGCGGACAGACAGCCGCTAGGGAGCGGCGGTTGTAGTGGTGGTAGTCACCGCTGTGGTCGTGGTCTCAGCGGCTGCGGTCGTGGTGGTTGTCTCGCCGACAGCGGTCGTGGTGGTCTCGCCGACAGCGGTCGTGGTGGTCTCGCCGACAGCGGTCGTGGTGGTCTCGCCGGCAACGGTCGTGGTGGTCTCGCCTTCGGCCGGAGCCTCTGTCGTGGTGGTGTCAGGCGCAGAGGGGACACCATCGGTTGGTAGGGCGAGGTCCTGCAGGGCAGCCACGTGAGCAGCACGGGTGTTGTTGCCGTACCAGCCGTCGGCCACTACGCCCAGGACCTGCTGAAGGGCCACAGTTGGGTCGCTGGGACCCCACTCGTAGGTAGCAGTGAGGACAGTTTCTTCGTCAAGTGTGCTCACGTCGACGGTCGTGGTGGGCGCAGGTGGCGAGGTTGCAGGCGTACCCGAAGCCCGTGAAGTGGTCGTGGCCACCGGGGCTGACGACGAAACTCTCGTGGTTGTGGTGACGGTTGGCGTGGCCGTGGTCGGGGGTACGGCAGCCAGGAGCGACACCTCGGTCTGCAGGTCAAGGACGTCTTCACGCAACTGGATGATCTCGGCCCGCAGCGTGTCCATCTCGTCGGCATTCGACTCGAGGAGACCACAGCCGGCGCCGACAAGCGTCAGGGTCACGATCAGGGCAAGGATGGTTACGGGCGTTCGCATCTGCATGGGGGCAGTATTCCAGAGGATCGGCCTAAAGACGAGTCACCTGACAAAGTTCTTGTCACGAACCCAGCCAAAGGACCCAACCTGCGGGTCCTGCAGGTGGCCTCAGACCAGCAGTGGATCCGTGCGGGCGTGTACCAGCGATGGCCCGTCATGGGCGAAGGGTACGGCAAGGATGTCGGCACCGATCGACTTCGTTACGGCCCGGCCGTCGTCAAGTTCTCCGGGCTCGAGCACCCTGTGCCAAGCGTGTGGGCCATCAAGGGGTGGGAAGGGGTCGGGTGACGGCTCCTCGGGCTCTCCTCCCACCTCAGCGGGTCCATCCGTATCGCTCAAGATGCTCCCCCTGTTCAGCTCGGTCCTTGTCCCGGTTTCGGACCTGAGGGTAACCCCGAGCCGGTCTCTGGCTATTCCCGGGGTGAACCCCCTCAGGACCGAAGGGAATACCTACCGAATTCCTCTACCGCATCGACCATTGCGAGGAGGTTCTCTGCGGGAACGTCATTCATGATTGTGTGAACGGCCCCGATCATGAAGCCTCCTCCCGGCCCCAGGAGGTCGATGACGCGACGCACCTCGCTGCGCACCTCGTCGGGTGTGCCAAACGGGAGGATCCGATGGGTGTCGATGCCACCGCACAGGACTATGTCGTTTCCGTGGCGTTCCTTCAGAGCGGCGAAGTCCGACATCCTTCCTGAGGAGGCCTGAATCGGGTTGAGGATGTCCACCCCGATCTCGATGAAATCCTCGATGAGCAGGGCCACGTCGCCGCAACTGTGGAACAGCACCTTGGCGCCCGTGCGCTCCTTGATGAACTGGATGAAGTCGGCGTGGACGGGTTTGAGGATGTCCCGGTACATCTTGGGGGAAATCATGAGGTTGTCCTGGGTCCCGAGGTCGTCGCCGATCTTGATGATGTCGACGTTGTCGCCCAGTTCAGCCAGGAAGCGCCCCATCAGTGTCTTGCACTCTTCGGCTATCCGCTCGAGCAGTTCACAGGCGAAGTCGGGATGCAGCGCCATGTTCATGAGGAAGGCCTCCATGCCCTGCATGGCATGTGCCCGTTCGAAGGGGAACAACAGCCAGGGAGTGGCCATGATGGCGAACTGTCCGTCCTCGGCCAGGCGTCGGGCCTCTCCTTTCACGTGGTCGATTCGGCTGGGGTCCGACATGTCGGGCCAGCCCTCGTAACGTTCGAGGTCCGCTGAGCATGTGGCATCGGGTATCGGGTGTATTCCCGGGAACCAGTCGCCGGGCGTCACCTCCATCTGCCCACCGCCCCACGAGTCGAAGCAGTCGCTGTGGGGATCGCGGGCCCTGTTTCTCTCCCGTACTGCCGCAGGTTCCAGGTCGGTGACACCACGGACATCGCTGTGCAGGCGAAGCATGGTCTCCTCGTCGACGAGGGCGGTACCCAACTCGGGCCAACTGTACATATAGTCGTCGGGGGCATCGATACCCTCCAACTTCTTGACTTCCCGGTAGGGCTTCATCTTGATGCCGGTGGCGTTGCTGGCTCCGATCACGATCGGCACCCGGTCGGGCTCCTCGTGGTTGAGGGTTGCGAGCACACGTTCCCTTGGGGTCATCGACACAGCGGACCTCCAGATGGATGGGCAGAACCCCTCTCATGACTACTCATCCGGACGAACCTACGCAGGCCGCCGCCCACTGTTCAGGGCCGAAGGTCCCTGTGAGAGGATTAGTGCCCTGATGTGCGTCGACGCTGCCTGAGCATGTGTACTCGCATGTCGGAACGGATGGATTCACTAGCGGAGGTAGACATGGGCGAGTTTGAAGGCAGGGTCGCGATCGTCACGGGTTCGACCAGCGGGATCGGGGAAGCGACCGCCCGGTCACTTGTCGCGGCCGGAGCGAAGGTTGTCGTGAACTCCTCGTCGTCCGTCGAGGCCGGTGAGGTGCTTGCCTCAGAGTTGGGTACCTCAGCCTGTTACCACCGTGCAGACGTGAGCAGTGAGGAGGAATGTACCGGTCTTGTCGATGCAGCCCTTGAGGCGTTCGGTCGCCTGGACATTCTCGTCAACAATGCCGGCTACACGCAGGTCATACCCCACCGCGACCTGGATGCCGTGACCGAGGAGGTGTTTCGGCGGATCATGGACGTGAATGTGTTCGGCACCTGGTACCTCAGCCGGGCCGCCGTGCCGGCCCTGAAGGCCAGCGGAGACGGCAACATCATCAACATCACGTCGATTGCAGGCCTGATCGCCGGCGGCAGTTGCATCCCGTATGCGGTCTCCAAGGCCGGGCTGAACCACCTAACGCGGCTCATGGCCAACGTGCTGGGACCCGAGATCAGAGTCAACGCCGTGGCCCCGGGCCTCATCGAGACACCTTGGACCGAGACCTGGGATGCGCTGCATGCGGCTGTTGCCGACAGAGCCCCGCTGGGTCGTTCCGGAACCTCGGAGGACTGCTGCGAGGCGGTACTTGGGATACTGCGTGCCGGCTACCAGACCGGTGACGTGGTCGTGGTCGACGGGGGTCTGACCCTGGGGACGATCGGCTGAGGTCCGAGTCTGGTTCGTGGCTATGGGCCTGACACGGCCACCAGCCGCCAGTTCACCCCATCCGGAGCCTCACTCATCAAGGGCATAGAGGAACACGGCGTGGGCCGACCCTCCACCTACGCCTCGATCATGGAGACCATCCAGCGGAAGGTATGCGTTCAAGAAGGGCACGTCGGACGAGCGTCGGAGTGTGAACCGAGGTTTCCGCTGTCGAGTCACTTTGCATCACTCGGCGATTGACCCGCTGATTGCCGCCAGAACTGCTGCCTGCGATTCCTTACCGCTGCCACCGCGATAGATCGAGAGGGCATTGATAAGGCTCTCCGCTATCAGTGCTAGAGAAACTCGCGACGTGTATATCAATTCGCCTTGAAATGAACCTTCGACAGGTGGGACGACGAGTGCTATGTCGGAGTCCTGCGCCAAGGGCGACCGAGCAAACGAGGTAAGGCACAGAATCTGAGCCCCGGAAGCTCGCGCAGATGCCATTACGTCAAGGGTCGGCTTGCTGGCACCCGAGCCCGAGATGAGGAGGCACACCGACGCCGACGAGAGCTGGCTTGCCCCGATCCGTTGGGCAAGCGCGTCGGGGAGATACTCCGCAGGGCGTCCCGCCGAGCTCAGCCGCATGGTGACGTCGAGGCTGAGGGGTGCAGAGAGGCCATTGCCGACCACCAGAACACGATCTGCGGCATCGATACGGGCGACGAAGTCCGTCACGTTGGCCTCGGTCAGCGCTGAGGTCACCTGGTGCAACCGAGATCCGAACTGCTCAACGTTTCTCCTAACTGCGGCTAGGAGCGTCCCATCGCTGGCAGGAGCGGCCTCCGTTTCGGTCATCGCCACTTCGAGCGCGAGCGCCACTCGCAGCTGAGGAAAACCCTCGTACCCGAGCGACTGCGCGGTGCGGACGACGGTTGCTCGGCCGATATTCGCCTGCTCTGCGAGTTCTTGCGCGGTCAGCTCGACGGCTCCAGCAATGTCGGCGGCGACCACCTCGGCGACCCGCCGCTCCGACGGCTGAAGCGATGGCCCCAGCGTCGCGATGCGCGCGGTCGGCGGTGCGTCATCGGAGCCTGTCCAGGTCACTGCTTGGCTCCCTCCATGATCCGGCGCCGGATCCTACCTGAGATCGCGTCGATGATCATGGTGGCGGTGATCACAACGACCAGGAGCATGCCGACCGTGTTCCATTGTCGGAAGTTGGTGTAGTTGGACAACATGCTGCCAATGCCGCCAGCGCCAATGAGACCCAAGACGGCCGACGTACGAATGTTGATCTCGAAGCGGTAGAGCGCAAACGACGTCAGTGCCGGCGCGACCGCAGGCCACAGGGCCCAACGAGCCAGTTCAGCGATAGCCCCCCCGGCCGCGACCACTGCTTCGGGTGCGCCATCGTCGACGGACTCGACGGCCTCGTACACCCACTTGGCCTGAGTTCCGATTCCCGCGATCCCCAGCGCCAGCATGCCGGTGAGCGGGGTGAGGCCCGTCACGGTGAGCAGGAGGAGAGCGATAACCACCTCGGGAACAGCCCGAATCACCGCGAACACGGCCCGAAGGGTAAGGCGAAGCCAGGTTGGGCCGACGCCGTGGGCGGCGAGCATCCCGAGAGGAATCGACAGCACCACACAGAGGATCGCACCAAGCCAGGCCATCGAGACCGAGCGCCACGTCTCGAACAGCGCACGTGGGAGTCGCTCCCAGTCAGGGTCGGTGAACATGAGCCGGCCATAACGCTGTATCTGGCCGGGGATGCTCCACACTTCGCCCCAGTCGATGTCAAGATCCGCGGCTGAGGCGAGCAGGACCACCCCGACAACCACGGCAGTCGCCGTTTGCCCCAACCGAGATGGTGGCGCCGGGATCGAGACACCAAGCGGAGTTGCTTTCTCATCAACGGTCATGTCAGGCGTCTTCTGAGAAAGTTCGAGAACAACTCGATGACGATGACTACCACAAGAATTTCGAGCACGATCGCGCCCACGTCATCGTACGCGAAGAAGGCACGACGCTCGCTGATAAGGCGCCCGATCCCGCCGGCGCCAACGACGCCCAGGATCGCGGAGATCCGCACGTTCAGTTCCAGTACATAGAGCCACTGATTCGTGAAGAAGGGCCAGGATTGAGCCAACACCACGCCGCGGTTGATCTGCACCTGGGTTCCGCCGGCGGCCATCCCCGCCTCCATGTACGGATGCTCGCCTGCGTCTATTGCCTCGGACACGAGCTTCACCACGATGCCGATGTCAAACAGGATCAAGGTGATCAGCCCAGGAAGGGGCCCGACGCCTATCACGGCGACCAGCACGGTTGCATAGACGAGGTCGGGGATTGCCCGCACCACATTGATCATGAACCGGACAGGCTGCCTTGTGGCGAGGCGGGGATTGGTCTGCCTCGCCGCCCACAGCGTCAGGGGTACCGACAGCACGGCTGCCACCCCCGCGCCGACGACCGCCATCTGGAGCGTCTCCAGCATCGGCCCGTAAGTTCGAGGGAGGAAGTTGAGGTCCGGCTGGAGGAACTCGCGACCCAACCGCGCGCCATTTCGCCAGTTGTCGACCAGCGACGCGAAGTCCAGCTCCACGCCGCCGATGACCGGAAGGCACGTGAGCGTTGTGAACGTCGCGATGGCCCCAACGATCAGTGCAATGCGAGCCCGGTTCGTCGGTTTCGGGGGTAGCTCCCAGACTGTCGGAGCTGTGTCGGTCATCAGTTGGCCAACTTGTCGTTGGACTTGATGGGTCTCCCGTAGATGTGTTCGAAATCCGATTCCATAGCTTCGGCTGCCGGGCCGTCGAACACGATCTCACCGGCCCGGAGGCCGATCATTCGAGTCGTGTACTGTTGTGCCAGGTCGATGAGGTGGAGGTTGACGAGAACGGTCAGCCCCCGTTCTCCGTTGATGCGCCGAAGGTCGTTCATGACCGAGTGCGCCGTCGGCGGGTCAAGGCTGGCGACGGGCTCATCGGCCAACATCACGCTAGGCCCCTGGGCCAAGGCACGGGCAATGGCGACTCGCTGCTTCTGCCCACCCGAGAGGTCACTCGCCCGAGTCCAGACCTTGTCGAGCATTCCTACCGAATCGAGACCGGCGAAGACCAGGTCCCGGTCCCGCTCGGACGACACTCCCAATAGGGTGCGGTAGGTAGGAGTATCGGCAAACCTTCCGACCATGACGTTGCGGAACACAGACGTCCGCTCCGCCAAGTTGAAGCCCTGGAAGATCATGCCGATGTGGCCACGGAGTTGACGTAGTTGCCGGCCCCGCAAGTGCGTGACCTCGTGGGGTCCGACAGCCACGGTTCCCGTGGTGATGGGGACCAGGCCGTTCATCGCCCGGATCAACGTCGACTTTCCGGAGCCGGACAGTCCGACGATCGAGACCATCTCACCCGCTGGAATATCGAGCGAGACGTTCCGCAGTGCGGTCGTGCCGTTGGGGTAGGTCACCGACACGTCGTTGAGATGAATTGACCACGAGGTGGGGCTCGCCACATCGGCACCGGGCCCCACCTCGTGCTGGTCAGTCAAAGGACAAGTCCTGGCAACCTACTCGGCGAACTGAGCGAGAACTTCGCCGTAGCGAGTGATCTCGTGCAGGGCGATCGCGGGAGTCCAATCGGACAGACCCACCAAGTCATACATCACCGACGCGGCCTCCTCGGACGAGTCGGCGTAACCATCCATCAGGTTGGTGAGCTGTGTCACCAGGTCGGCAGGAAGGTCCGGCGAGACGGCAACGCCGCCATTGGGGACCATGTCTGTGTACGCGAACACCACGACCTTCTCGGCGATGTCTGGTGCCTCGTCTCTGACCGTTGTGCGGGCATCCCAGTAAGCGAACCCGACCTCGGCATCATCGTTGTACACGGCGAGCACCGCGTTGTTGTTCCCTTCGACCGGAATCTGCTTGATATCGTTGTCGGTGTCGATACCGCCCTCGCGCATGGTCATAATCGGGTACTGGAAGCCGGCGGGGGACGTCGCAGCCTGGAGAGCGACCCTGGTGCCCTTCGCGATGCCGCCGATCGCGTCAGCGCTAACGGGGCCGACGCCAGTGGCCTTCGTGGCGGCCTGCTCGGTGCCGTTGCAGTAGGAGAGTTCGATCCCCGAGGCGGCATACGTCGCCAGGACCGGCTCATCGGCGCAGTACTTGTCCGGGTTGTTGGTCATGGCGATCGAGGCGTACGACGATGCACCGAAACGGATGTCGCGAAGGATGAGTTGGGCGTCGTAACGGGTGATCGCGCTGAATAGCGAGCCCGCGTCAGTAATGATTACATCCGCCTGATTTGCTCCAAGTGCTTCGACGGTTGCGGAGTAGTCGGTGGCGACCACGCCCTTGACTTCGATGCCGAGGTTGTCCGACAGGTAGGCGGTGAGCGGGCCGAGCGCCTCTGCGAGGTCTTGACCCTCCACTGATGGCACGAGTGAGATGGTGATCTCGTCGGGCGACCCTGAACCACAGGCCGCTACCAGCGGCAACGCCGCGGCAAGTCCTAACGCGAGCAGTCTCTTGAACATGTCATGTCTCCATTTCTTTGGAATTGTGTTGTTTGGGGTTGTGGATCTTCATGCGAAGCGTCACGACCGAGCGCCGCAGTGGCGGCCCAGCTTTCAATCGCGGGAAAGAGTGTGATGAGCCCAGGTGCCCGCATCGTGACCTCGAATCGGTTGCAAGATGAATGTGCGCCGACGAGGGCGGTCGCTGCTCCGAGACGCGCTGCCGGTACAAGGTCGTAGTCGTAGACATCGCCCACGGACAAGACCGGGCCCCGAGTGAGCGCTTCGGTAAGAATCGGGACCAGCCCGTCTGGCTTGCCGACATCGAAGAACATGCGGGCGAAGCCATGCTGCGAGCCGGCCGCTCCCAGCAGTTGCGTGACGCCGGTCGCTGGGGCGCTGGTAGCAAGCCACACGTCGGCGATGGCGCCCAGCCGCTGTAGGAAGGGCGCGAGGTCTGCGGGCAGGTCGACGGGGGCGAGTTCGCTCCCGAGCAGCTCGCGGGAACAAAGGTACGCCGTGTTCATATCCGCGGCGGTCACCCCGTGCGATGTTGCAGCACTCGCCACTGCCCCATAGCCGTCCCGTGCATTCAATGACCCTGACTCGAACGCATCGATGGCTCGAAGTAAGTCGACCAACAGGTCTGGGTTGGCGGCTCGTTTGGCAATGGCCTTTGCGTAGGCGATGACAGGTCCGGTTCCGAGAGCGATGGTGCCGTCGAAGTCGAATATCACTGTTGGACCCACTACCGGACCTCTCCCTTCCAAGCAGCACTACTGGACGCAGCGTCCATAGTATACGTGCACTTCGGACCGATCGTCCACTACTAATTGAGCTCTCGTCTGCACAGCCAGCCTGTGTGTTTCCTGGTGGGCGCGGAGGGACTTGAACCCCCGACCCCCTCCTTGTAAGGGAGGTGCTCTAGCCAGCTGAGCTACGCGCCCGGGAGCGGACACCCTACCGGTGGCCACCCCGTTGAAGGACGAGTTCAGAACCCCTGTCTGGCCTCCAGCAGCGCCTCGGCGAGTGCCGGTCCGGCACCTGCCACGGGCGTGCGGCGGGCCTCGGGGTCAAGCACGCACATGTCCCTGCCGTGGGCATCGGCGACAACAACGCCGGCCTCCTCGCAGATCAGCGACGCTGCGAGGTAGTCCCAGACTCCGTGGGCATCCTTGGAACAGTCCACGTAGCCGTCGACACGACCATCGGCGACGGCACACAGGTCGAGGACCACCGATCCGAACGCCCGGAACTGTCCCCATCCCAGGCTCCATGGTGGCAGACCCGAGACTGCCACCAGCGACTCCTCCAGGGACGGCGCCGACTCACGCATGATCTGGATGCCGTCCTTGCGCGCCCCCCATCCCCTCACGGCGTCGTAGCGACACCCTGTAACCAGGTCGGCCACGACGGCCACCCAGGGCCCCTCATCATCAACAGCGCAGAGGCACGTCGAGTACCACGGAAGGCTCCTCGAGGCGTTGGTGGAGCCGTCAAGTGGATCAACTACGACGGTAGGACCCGATCCCGCTGTCAGACCGGACTCCTCGCTGAGCACGCCGTACCCGAGCGGGTCAAGAAGGTCGTGCACGGCCCGGTCGGCGACAACGTCGCTTGCGTACTGATCCGACCGGCCCCCTGACGGGCCCCAGTCCTCCTGTGAGGTGAAGGCCACAACAACCGCATCGGCCGCATCGTGCAGATCGCTTAGGACTACCGACGCGTCAGTTCCGATATCCCCATGTTCACCCACACCACCGGTCTAGCACCCGACAGGGCCGCTTCCCCCAGGGGCAGCGCGGCGGCCCGACACAGTGGCCGCGCCCCGTGGTCCCGGCTCCGTGGCCCATACCCTGTTGCGCCTACCCTGTTGAGGCAATCCATCGGGCCGGGAGGAGCGCAGATGGCAGTAGTCGACATCGCCGGATTCATCGCCGATCTGAAGGATCACGCAGCCGAGCACGGCTTCCACGTCCACGATGAGCGCCACTTTGTCGAGACCTACTCAATGCGCCAGGCGTTCGAGGTCGACCTGCATCCCGAGGCAGCCTGTGGCGGCCCGCTCGACCTGCACCTCTCCCTTGATCTAGAGCCACGCACCCTGATGGCCTTCGAGGACGAAGTCATGTCCATACCTGACGATGCCGACCCGAGCGACGACCTGGTGATCCAACTCATGTTCACCTGGGCGCTCCCACCCCTTGACCAGGGACCAGATCTACTGGTTCTGGCCACGGAACTGGCAGGAATCGGAGGCCCCGACCTGCCTATCGAGGTTTCAGCGGTTGACTCGTTTGCCGCCGTTACCGATGCCCCTCAGCGGTCCCTCGGGGTCACAGCCCGGTTGGAGATGCCGCTGGCCGCCCTGTTCCGAGGCGACAACAGCACCTCGATGTGTGACGCGCTCGACTGTTCCAGAAAGATCAGCGAGTACCTCCTGGACCGGGCCCCCGCCTGGCTGGGCGAGGCGTAGGTGCTCTCTACGACAGAGCCACTCCAGGCCTCAACCATTGTCGCCACACTGCTGGTTGCGTCTACCTGCAGCACTGCCGCCAACACCGCCCCGCCACCAACCACGGCGGCTGTCACTGGCTCAACCGCTAACACCCTCCCCGCCGACACGACAACGCCCGGGGCAACCAAAACCACCGCCTACGCAGCCAGCACCACGCGTTTCGCTGCCAGCTCAACCACGATCACCGCACCTGCAGCATCCACCGCCATGGGAACCTCCGGGGCAACTGCCTCCCCTGAGTCAACCGCAACAACCATCACCGGAACCATCACCCAAACAAGCACCGCTGCACCTGCCACCGAGGAACTCACCTCCGAAAGACCATCACCTCCGTCCACACCTCCATCCACGCCAGCGAGCGTCCCGCCGCCGCTGGTCGACCTCGCCCCTGAACAGGCCATGCTCGCCTCATGGTTGCTCAACGTCGCCGGCACGGCCTCTGCGGTCACCTCAGACGTCTCAACAATTGCAACAGACATCCACAGTCGGCCGAACTCGTCGAGGTTGACGGCACCACCTCCGCTCCGTGCTTCCTCAGCCTCCTCGACCCTGACACCCGCCTAGCCGTCGACGACCGGTCCGTGCAATGCTCATCCGGTCGCCCGGCAGGCCCATTAAGACTGCTGCAGGATCGACACCGGGACCGGAGGAGTCAAGATGTCCTTTCCAGTGGAGGAAACCGACCGGCTGCTGTCGACGACGAGGTCAGTACGGCGTCGCCTGGACCTGGAACGTCCGGTCCCCGAGGAACTGATCCTTGACTGCATAGACCTTGCCGAACAGGCACCCACCGGAGGCAACCAGCCGAGCAGGCGCTGGCTGGTGATCCGGGACCCGAAGGTGAAGGCGCAGTTGGCAGACCTCTACCGGGAAGCCGGTGGTTCATGGCTCTCGGAGCGGGCAAGTGCCCTCGACGGAAGCGGCGACCCGAGGGAGCGCGCAGCCCGCTCGGGTGGGCACCTGGCTGACCACCTGCACGAAGTGCCGGCCCTCGTTCTCGTCACCATCTACGGCGAGCACGACGGAAGTGGCCGGCCCGGCCTGTTCGACTCGGTCCTTCAGGCAGCGTGGAGTTTCTGCCTCGCCGGCCGCTCCCGTGGGCTGGGAACCGCATGGACCACCCTCCACCTTGGTGCCGCCGACAAGGTGGCCGACCTCCTGGAGATCCCCGACCGCGTCACCCAGGTTGTCCTGTTGCCGGTCGCCTACACGATCGGTGACGACTTCTTGATCGTCGACCGTCGCCCGGCAAGGGACATCACCTGGTTCGACAAGTGGGGACGCACCCTCCAGAGCCCGGTCGACGGCCGCTCTCCCCTGTTCGCCGACGGTGCCGGAGTCACCGTAGAGGTCGACATCGACGCCAAGGCTGCCGACATCTGGCCGATCGCCTCCGACATCAACCTGCCGGCCCGGTTCAGCGACGAATTCCAGGGAGCCGAGTGGATCGACGACGAGCCGGTTGTCGGGGCCCGCTTTGCTGGCCGCAACAAGCGTGACGACATGGGCGAGTGGGAGGTCACCTGCACGCTCGTCGACTACGAACCTGAACGGGTGTTCGCCTGGCATGCCGGCGACCTCGACAGCCCGGCGGCCCAGTGGCGCTTTGAGATCGAACCCCTTCTCGGTGGCACCCGCCTGCGGTTCTCAATGGTTCTAGGCCCCGGCCCATCCGGCCTGACAGCCCTCATCGAGGCAATGCCCGAAAAGGAGGCGGCGATCATCGCCAACCGCCAGAAGGGTCAGGCCGCCAACATGCGTCGCACCATTGAGGGCATCCGCGACCTCGCCGAGACCCAGACCACCTAACATTTCTGAACATCCTGGAAGGAACCCCCCATTGACCACTCTCGGACTCTCGGCAGATGAACTGCTGTCCACCACCCGTTCCGTGCGCAAGCGCATCGACTTCGACCGGCCCGTCTCAGACGACCTGATCAGAGAGTGCCTGGAGTTCGCGGTGCAGGCACCCAGCGGCTCGAACCGGCAGGGATGGCGGTTCCTCGTCGTCACCGACAACGACAAGAAGGCGGCCCTCGGCGACCTCTACCGTCGCGGCTGGGACGCCTACTCCAAGCTGGGTACGAGCGCCGGAGCCCTTGCTGACACCCTCGAGGGAGCGCACGCAGCACAGATGACCCGAGTGCGCGAGTCGGCCTCCTACCTGGCCGAGAACATGCACCGGGTCCCCGCGATGCTAATTCCGTGCCTGCCCGGACGTGTCGACAAGGCGCCCGGAACGGGGGTCTCATCCATGCTGGCCTCGATAGTCCCCAGCACCTGGAGCTTCATGCTGGCTGCACGCGAGCGCGGGCTCGGAACCTGTTGGACAACCATCCACCTCATGTTCGAGGAGGAGGCCGCAGCCGTACTTGGAATCCCCTTCGAGAAGGTGACCCAGATCGCCCTGATCACTGTTGGCCACACGATCGGAACCGACTTCAGGCCAGCCGCCAGGCCACCCGCCTCCACCGTCACCGACTGGAACACATGGACAGCCTGACAAGGGCAACGTCACTCGCCCGGGTGTCCCCAACCGACAGGCCTCCCGGACGTATGCTCCGGCCATGCGCGCACACAGAGCAATCCTTGGCCTCGGAATTTTGGCCCTCTTGGCAGCAGGGTGCGGAAGCAGCGATGACTCCACTCCCGTAACCGTCACACCAACGACGGCTCCAGACGCCTACGCCACAACGGTTCCGGCTGTGACAACCACCCAGGCCTCCTACTCCACGTCAACTGTGGCGCCGTCTACCGCCACGGCTGCCCCGACCGCTGTGACAACACTGCCACCGACCACCACGACTCCACCCGACACCGGCCCACGCACCGTCACCGTCAAGGCCGGCGACTCGCTCTCCCAGATCGCCAAGGACAACGGCATGACCCTCGATGAGTTGGCCACACTCAACGCCATCTGTGACACCAACCAACTCTTCGTTGATCAGGTGCTCCTGCTCTCCGCCGAAGAGGCCGACGACCCTGATGCCGAACCCAGCGAGCAGACCATCACGGTCCAGTCAGGCGACTCCCTCTCCAAGATCGCCAAGCGCCACGACACCTCTGTCGAGGTCCTGATGGCTGACAACGACATCGACGATCCGAACACGATCTTCGTCGGGCAGAAACTGGTCGTGGTCTCCAATGCCCCGGCAACGCCGACTGAGGACCCCTGCGGCTGAACGGGTCAAGCCCGACCCGCCGGACCCCTCTAATCACTACGCAAGTCGCCTAGCCTCAACCTCATGGGGATGGAGGCTGCTTCGGACACGGGACCACTCCCCGAAGCTGCAACAGCCGACGAATTGTGGCGGACCTCCCCCGATGCCCTGCTGATCGTTGAGGCCGGCGGAGTGATCGTGGCTGCGAACATGGCAGCCCGAAACCTCTTTGGCCACGAACCCGGTTCCCTCGTAGCCATGAACGTCGACAACCTGCTCCCCAGCGCCGCACGAGAAGCCCACCGCAGGTTGCGCGAAGGGTTTGAGAAGGAACCAAGCCCGCGGTCGATGAGTTCCCGACAGGGCCTCGAGGGCATGAAGGCCGACGGCACCTGCTTTCCGGTGCACGTCAGCCTGGCTCCACTCGGAAAGGAAGGCGGCCTCGTCATCGCAGCAATCCGTGACATGAGCCAGTGGGTCAAAGCAGAAAGAGAACTCCGCGACAGCGAGTACCGCAGAGAAATGGCCGAGGACCACGAGCGCATCGCCCGCGACCTTCACGACACCGTCATCCAGGAGCTCTACGCGGCAGGCATGGCTCTCCAGGCTCTTCAGGCAACAAGCGGATCCAGCCAGGCATCACGCCTGGCAGAGATCGTGAACGGCCTCGACGCGACCGCCCGCACCATCCGCGCTGTCATCTTCGACCTGGCCTCGCCGCTCCACAGTGCCCAGGGGCTCCGAACCAGGACCACACAGGTCGTATCGGAAATGGTCGGGGTCCTCGGAGCCGAGCCACATTGCCAGTTCGTGGGACCGCTGGATACCGCTGTTCCCGACGACCTTGTAGAAGAGGCGCTGGCAGTCGTGCGCGAGACCCTGACCAACGTGGCCAAACACGCCGAGGCATCCACTGTCGATCTACGTATCCAGGTAGATCGGGAATTGTCGATTGAGGTCGTAGACGACGGAGTTGGCCTGTCGGAGAGCACTGAGCGAAGGAGTGGCCTCGCCAACCTGGCGGCACGGGCCAAGAAACACAGCGGTTCGTTTGCCGCCTACCGGGCTCCCGCCGGCGGCACCGCCATCGAATGGGTCGTCCCGCTGGTTTCAGACACCAGCGAAACCTAAGTTTCAGCCGCCCCTGCGTCGTTCGTCCAGCCTGGCGGCGAATGCAGCCGCCTCGGTGCGGCGTTGCATACCAAGTCTCTGGAGCAGGCTCGTGACGTAGTTCTTGATGGTCTTCTCAGCAAGGATCATCTCTTCGGCTATCTCCCGGTTGGAGAGACCGTCTCCGATGAGTTCAAAGACGCGGCGTTCCTGTGGGGGCAGTTCTCCCACGGTTGCCTCGCCCGATTCCCGTAGTCGCCGCAGGGCCAGACGGGTAGTTGCCCGATCCAGCAGAACCCTGCCGTCGGCAACCATACGGATCGCCTCCAACAGGTCGCCACCCTGAACCTGCTTGAGCACATAGCCGGCAGCTCCGGCAAGGCTGGCCTCGACCAGGGCCTGGTCGTCCTCGAAGGAGGTCAGCATCAGGCACTTCACATCCGGGTACTGCGACCTAATGTCTCGGCAGACCTCGACACCTGAGCCCTCTCCGAGGCGAATGTCGAGAACGGCCACGTCAGGGCTGCACCCCTGCACCACCTCAAGTGCCTCCGCCACAGTTCCGGCCTCGCCGACAACCTCCATGTCGGGTTCAGCATCGATCACGGCGACAACACCACGCCTGACGATTTCGTGGTCGTCCAGTAAGAAGACGCGGACCGGCTCACCCATGGTCATCATCTACCACACCAGAGCAGTCGAAGGGACACGTTCAGGCTGCGTGACGCTCGTGCCGGAGTTCGTAGACTCCGTTTCCCGCTACACCTGCGGCCAGGATGCTGACCCAGAATCCGACCAGGCCTCCCACCCCGAGTGATGAAATCCAGCCGTGCTGGGGTTCGATCAGGTGGTGTGTGACCGTCACGAGGGCTGTGAGCAGCACCAGGGACCAGAGTCCCGCGTACAGCACCGTCGTCAGGCGCTTCTTTCCCTCTTCGTCAACTAGACGGTGCTCAACTTGGGCTTCCACGTGTATCCCTTCGAATTGTCAACCAGTCTCCTGCTCGCCGACACTACGAAGACCTACCGTCGGCGAGCAGGGCCTAAGGTCCCTATCTGGCCGGTGGCCCAACCAATACCGTGGGCACATGCCGACGGGGAGATCTCGCGCTGAACAACGGCGCAGAGCCAGGTCCGGTAGGGGCCGATCATCGGGGTTGTCTCCGACGATTGCCCTAGTGGTGCTTGTGGGCGTTGCGGTCGCGGTGCTCTTGGCAATCAGCGGAGTCGGTCGGAACACCACACCTGACCCACCCGGGCTGGTCACGGTTACGGCAACCGAGTTCGCCTACTCACCAACACGCATAGGTACTACCACCAACACAACGCTGCGACTCCGCAACGAGGGAGCCGTCTACCACGATCTCCGCATCGAAGGCATCGACGACTTCTCCCTCGAGGCGTTGCCTGACGAGCAGGCGACCGGAAGCATCGAACTGGAATCTGGCAGCTACGTATTGTTTTGTAGCGTCTCGGGCCACCGGGAAGCCGGAATGGTTGCTGAACTCCAGGTCAGCTGACTCCGAAGCATCTGAGGCTCTCCCCAAGGCCGGGACCTTGGTCCCTACCCTTCCGTTTCCACAACACGGATGATTGTCGCGAGCAAGGGGGTCGACAGTGCGTCAAAAGATGAAATCCTCAAACGGCCCACCGGACTTCCGCGATGACCACCTCAGGCCACGCGTGCTCGTGGAGGAAGAGGATGGAGCCGTCAGGGCTGCCATCGTCGACATGCTCGAGGACGCAGGGTTCGAGTCGATCGGCTGTGGTGGTCCCGATTCGCAGGCCTCGGGTCACTGTCCCCTTGAGAGCCACGAGAAGTGCGGGGCCACTGAGAACACCGACGTGATCTTCTGCTCGCTACGCATGAGCGACCCCAGGAATCGTGAGATCCTCAAGAGCCTCAAGCGCCTCCACAGGAACACTCCGATCGTGGTTGAGGTACCCAAGCCGCAGGCGGCCAGTCTGCACGGATCGCTGATCGGCACACATGTCGTCTACACCCCTATCACCAGACGCAGCCTCACAAAGGCCGTGCTCGACGCATGGAAGGCCGAAGACCCCATCCTGGAAACTCTTCGCTGACCTGACAGATCTCCCGGGGCCTCAGCGGCCGGTCCCCACCACTCTGGGGCCCCGGGATCACTTCTCCCAGGAGTTGGGCACGCAGATCACCCCTTCTTGAGGGGAACCACCTCGAAGGTACCGTCACCCGCAACCGTGATGACCAGTTCACCGACCTCGACCGAGCGAACGGCGTCAGACAGTTCCCGGGCTGACGGCTGGACGAAGTCGGCGACGTCGGCCCGGAGGCGGAGGCGAACCTCGACGCCAGCGTATTCGGAGAACTCTCGGACCCATTCGCCACCTCTGCCTGCAACCAGTGTCACGTGGGTCGACACTTCTTGCCTGGAACTGGCGGGCATCGACCGCAGGCCGTCACGCAGGACCCGACCGTGGTACACGGCCACACCGACGGTTGACCCGATGAGTGCCAGGGGAATCCTGAACCAGGCCAGCTCATCAGCACCCAGTTCCTGTTCCAGCAGGCCGAAGACCACCATGTAGACCATTACCAGCACACTTCCCAGAACGACCAGGGCGGTCGAACCGAACACTGTCAGCAGGTAGACACGGCGCACTGGTGAGCCCAGTTCTGCCGGTTCGTTGGCGTGGTGCTGTATCCGTGACCAGTTGCGCCACCAGACGGTGCCTCCGACTGTGAGGAGCGTGATGACACCCGACATGGGCTCACCGAGGGCTTCGTCCCAACCGTGTGGGTTGGGCATGACCTGGTGGAGGATCACCCCACCCAGCAGGACCCCTATTCCCGCTGTCGCCGCTACCAGGCCCACCCATGAGGCAAGGTGGTCATAGGTGCGCTCGACCTCACTCCGTCGTTCGTTTTCGGGCAACTCTGACCGGTTGTATATCCAGACCGCGAGGCCCACGATGCAGACTGTGAGGAACACCGGTGCTGTGTCGAAGTGCTCTGTCACCGAGGTGCCGTCCTGGTCTGTGAGGAACCACAACAGGACCGTAAGGAGGAGGCCGCTTCCGGCTGCGACAGCTGCTCCGAGGCCCCCGAGCACACCACCAACCAGGACAAACGCGTGCCTCGCGACGGAATGGCCGGTACTGCGGGCGTTGCGCCACCAGTACCAGAACCACACTGCGGCGAACGTGAGCATTGCCGGCGTTGCGTCGCGTGCTCCATCAACCGCCGAATCCCACGAGGCAGCGTCGGACCCGAAGCCGTAGTCGGGGATGTAGTCGGGCATTGAGCCGTCGTAGGCCCAGTTCAACAGGTGTCCGACCACGAACGAGGTGCTGACTGCCAGACCGATGGTTCCCGCTGCCGCACCTAGGAGCAGGTGGACCTGCTTGCGGACCGTTCCCCGCTGAGTGGAGCGGCACCCGAGTCGCCAGTGAAAAGCCCACACCCCGTACCAGACGATCAGGTGGGCGATCCAGTAGTCGACGAAGTGTGTGCCGGCAATAAGCCATGACAACGTGCCGATGGATGAAACGATCACACCGGCCAGCGAACCCAGTTCGGCTGCAGCTACGTAGAGCGACCAGCCTCCGGCCTCCTCTTCCCCCCGGTCCCTGGCGAACCGGCGCCTTATCCAGGCTGCCAGTCCCGCCAGGCTGGCTCCACCAACCAGCACGAATGTCAACCACAGGGCAGTCGTCTCGCTTCCAGCCGAGGAGTCGGGTCCGATCTCGCCGACCACCTGTGCAAGGACCCCGGCAACACCGAAGCCGGTGATGCCGACCAGCGCCAGCAGGAACCCGTATTCGATGAAGCGGCGGACCATCGTTCCAATATCGACCTGGCCTCCGCTACGGCGGTAGGCAATGACCCCCACGATCGCCGCCACCACGAGCCAGAAGAGCACGACACCCACCACGTAGACCTCCCCGACAGACCACCGGACGCCACCAGCCTCCCACATGCCCGACGGTCGACCGGGTCGCAGCCGATTCGACCGGGCTACTGTGCGCACATGAGGTGGTCAGGGGCTCTTACAGGCGTCCTGGTGCTGGCCGCTTCCTGCGGCGGGGGCGGAGGCAGCACCGACGACGCAGTTTCGCCTACCGTCACACAGGCGATACCGGCGAGCACACAGGCGTCGAGTACCGGGGCCACCGCCGATCCTCCGGCCACAATTGCCGGTGATGTCGTCCCGGACGCAACTCCCACTACCGCCACCACGCCCGAAGAGTCCGATGCTCCCGAAAAGGGCGGCGAGCGTGACGACGGTGGGCAGTTTGTTGATATGGAGCAGGTCAAGACCGAGTTGTTCGCGGCGTTTGCCGGTGACATGGACCTGGCGAGGGAAGCCTGGGGTGACCGGGAGGGCATCACCCGGACGGAACTGGATGAGCTTCTGACCTCCATCAACGGCAAGTCGGGCACCACGGGTTCAGACGGGGTAGCAAGCCTTGAGGCCGACACCCAACCCGCAGTTGGGCCTCCAGAACCAGCGAGCCTCGCCAGCGGCATCACGGCATTTCACGACCTGTTCCTGAGGCCCGAGGAACAGATCAACGACCGTGACGCTGTACCGCTAGCAGATCTGATCACCATCTCCGTTCCCGACGGATCGGGGATGGTCTCGGTGAGCGGCGCCCCGGGCGCCGTTCCACTGGGCCAACCCGACCGTCCCTGGGGAGCAGTGGCTGTCATCGCAGTGGAGTGGGGGAACCAGGACTGCGTGGACCGCCAGCGTGACGGCTCCTTCGATGCCGAGGTTGAGGCCCCCACCGGGTCGACCATCTACGTGCTCCCGATCGGACGTCAGCACTGCGTCGGCCAGGGCATCCAGACCGGGCCAGCCGCAGTCCTGCGAGTTCCGGGACCATCACCCGCACCCGGGGCGTTTTCCACCCTCGGCCGGGTGGGCAATGAGGAACCAACGCGGTGGTCGGCATCGGGCACCCTCACAGGTCCGTCCCGCAGCGTCGAGTTCACCCTTGACGGCGATTCTGGGGGATGCCTCGTTCCACGGGTCGACCTGTACCGCCTGTTTAACGGTGAGGGCCACTACGTGACCCAGGTGAACGTGAACGTCCACGGCCCGGCACTGACTCCTACAGGGCTGCCGATCGAGTCTGACGATATTTCGGACTCCTACGACTCCATTGGCTTTCCAGACGTCACCGGGTGCCTCAGTTCCGGCCAGACGTTCACCCCGACCGACCTACCTGCCTCTCTGGAACCAGGCTGGTACCTGCCACGGATCGTGTTCGCCCAACGAGGTCCAGACGGCCAGCCCCAGTTCGACGACCCTGGGGTGAATACCCCACAGTCAGAAGGGGTCGATTTCGAGGGCAACACCGGATACGGCTACCTCCCGATGCTCTCTGTGGGCACCGACTCCACACCGAGGCTCCCGGCGACCCTCTTTAGTGAGGCACCCAGTTGGGGCTCCGCAGGCATAAGGGGTGTGGTAGCCGACGAGGACGCGGGTCGCTTCGCCCTCGGAAGCAGACGCTCGGCCCAGACAGTGTTCATCGCCTCCCCAACCGATCCGCTCTCCGGCCAGAACGTCCACTACACACTTGAGCCGTACCTTCCGACGGTCGGCTATACGGGCTTCGCTGCTCCCCTGCCGGAGCCACTGTTCACCCTTGACGTCGACAGTCCGGGCAGCATCAGCATTGACTTGACCACACCCGACGGCGAGACTACGAACCTCGCCACGGATGCCGCAGTAAACATGTTCGTAGCTGCCGCCTGGTACGCCGGTTATCCGGTGATGCTGCCCTTCTCGGGGCCAGCCCACACCGTCGGCCTGACAACCGGGCTCGACTCCCTCGACCTTGACTTCGACCAGTTCGGGCGGCACACGGTACGCCTTAACGGCATATTGCTCTCGGCCCGTGGCGACGACTTCATCCTGGAGAGCAGCTACGACTTCTGGGTAGCCGAACCGCTGGACCTCTCGCTCGGAACCTTCGAAGGCACGCCGCTCGAGGTGGGTGACGGGTGGAACCCCGTGGTGACCGTCGAACCGGGAGTTCCCGCCGATATCACCATTGAGGTGACCCACTACGTGGATGGCGACCCCGACAAACTGGAGAGTCATGTCCTGAGCGGCACCGCCAACCAGTTCGGCTACTTCGCCTCAGACCAGATCTGGACTCCAGAGGAACACGGTGAGTACATCGTGGAGGTCACCGCCTCCCATGTGGACCCGGTCGACGGAACGCTCTGGATGGGCGCCAGGACCTCAGCGTCCATCGTGGCCACACCCGACACACCGGTCGTCACGCACGCCGAGCGCAACAGCGATCTGGCCCGCGGGGCTGGCGACATGACCCTTCGGACATGGTTCTTCAACCGGACGGTCGACCCGGCCTGTGGCGAAGCGGCCTGTGACGAGATCGTGGCACCGGGCGCACGCGGGGTCGGCTACCCGTTCTTCTCTGGTGACGTCGTCTGGGTCGCCGATATGACCCCGCTGACTCCGGCGGTGACAATCGATGCTCCCACCGACCTCCTTGCCGACATAGCACCACAACTCCGGCCAACCAACTACTGCTTCGAACACGACTGCGTTGAGAGCGATGACAGCATCCGTCTCTACTCCGAGACAACCAGTGGATCCCGACTTCACCTCCGTCCCGGTGAGGTGGGCTCGTGGGCCTACTGGTACTCGACCAGCATCCGGCCCGACGTCAGTGTCTTCTCGGCGGTAGGCGAGGGCAGGGGCGGCATCCATAACACCTGGTACGGCCACGACTCCTACGCCTGTCAGATTGGCCTCACCTGCCGCGACTTTTTCTTCCACCCGCAGGATGGCGGTCGCGGGGGTAGCGACACAATGGGCGACGAGGAGGGCGACGTCAAGCTCCTCTTCGGCGGTGCCGTGCTCAAGAGCGGAGACCAGGCGCACTTCGCCCCCTATGCCTCGATGGCGGTAATCGTGAAGGAAGCCGAAAGGAACGACTCAGGTGGCTTCACCCTGAGAGATGAGAAGGGAAACCGGATCTGTCCTCCCTACCAGGGTGCCGCCGGCGGCCTCGGCACCTGCGGGCCCCTGTTGACCCATCGCGGCCGCGAGGTGGACCTGTTCATCACCCCGACCGGCACGAGGCCAGGCAGTGTATTGGAACCCGGGGACCGCTTCGTCTACAGCGGCCAGGCCTGGCCGACACTCGACATCGCCGTAGATGTGACCGTAACGACACCCGGTGGCACCATCCACGAGTTCTCGAACCGAGCCAACGTGGTCGGATACGTGGACCCAACCGGCATGTCGTTCATCGTCGAGGATCCCGGCGTCTACGAGGTGCACGTGAGCGCCACCCAAGACCGTGTCGTGCCCTCAACCGGTCTGGCACCGGACCCGGCGATAGTCGCCGACGGCCGCACGACAATGAACGTCTACGACTACCAAGACCCACTTTCGGCGATACTCGGATCCAACGACTCCACATACCGCTTCTACGTGGTCGACTCCCATGCGGTACCTCCGATCCACTCTCGGACCTCGCTCGCACGTGGATACAGCAGCGACTACGTGGAGGGAATCACCTTCAACTACGAACTGCCTAATGGGGTCAAGGAGGCCTACTACAGCCTCACGACACCGGGCCTCCTCGTACACCAGGAAACAGTCTCAGGTGACACGGTCAACATCGCTCTGGGCCAGCAGTATCTCTACGACCTGGGATTCACCGAGATCATCCTGGGTGCCGACACACTGCAACTCTCCATCGCATACGAGACCACCGACGGCTGGGAGGCCCAGATCCTCAACCAGCGCGGCTTCTCGCCCCTGGGCGGCGGGTAGCCCGGGTCGGTGACGATCAGGGGGGACACACGAACTTTCGCAGTAGCGCCGGCGCTGTTCCTGACGGCCTTTCTGGTGGCGTGCTCAAGTGACCCGGCAGGTGGGGCGTTCGTTCCGTCGCTGACCGTTCCCCCCTCCACAACCACCACTACGGCGACGACCGTCACCGCTGCGGCGATCACGACAGCGGTACGCCCGGAGGTCACCACACCACCCAGCTCGGCCCGCTGGTCATCGACCATCGTGGCCGCCCCGGACGCCTCCCTTCTCTACGTCGCCAATCCCGATTCGGGTTCGGTCACCGCCGTTGGCACCAATGGCCGTGCCCTCTGGGAGGTATCAGTTGGCGACAACCCGACCACCCTCGCACTTGACCCTCCCGGCGACAGACTGTTCGTAGCCGTCGCAGGTGAGGACCGACTGGTCGAGTTGGATGCCCACACCGGCGAAGAGGCCGCTCGCCTCACCACCCACCGCCAGCCCAGGGGAATCCTGGTCACCCCCGACGGGAGAATGCTCGCCGTGTCGGCGCGGGCCGGGAACGTGATCGACCTTTTCGATACCACGCCTCTGGAGCCCCAGGGCTCTGTCGAGGTGGGGGCGGACCCATGGGGCCTTGCAATGCCGGCGCACGGCGACACCCTGTACGTGACGCACCTACTCACCGGAGAGTTGAGCGTCATTGACCTGACCGACCGAGTTGTCACGACGGTCATCCGGACCGGCCCCGAGAACAACGCCTCGCGCCATGTGGCGCTGCACCCCGACGGCCGACGGGCCTATCTGCCCCTGATGAGGTCACGCACCTCAAATGCCGACCTCGACTTCGAAACGACGATCATGCCCCGGGTGCCGGTGGTGGACCTTGAGAAGGAACGGGTCATCACACGCGAACTCCTGGGCCTTGATGCCGTCGACCAGCCCGTGAACATGCCGAGTGCGGTGGCATTCTCACCGGACGGATCAACCGCCTATGTGGTCAACGCCGGTAGCAATGACATCTCGGTGATCGACCTTGACCTGGGCTTCGGGGTTGGCCACATTGACGTCGGCACCAACCCACGTGGCATCGTCGTCAGTGCCGACGGATCCACCGCCTACGTGCACAACGGCCTGTCCGGCGACATCTCCGTCGTGGACCTTGCGACCCTGGAGGAAAGCAACCGGATACACGTGACCAGGAGCCCCCTACCGCCTGACGTCCTGGCCGGCATGATCCTCTTCAACGGGTCCTTCCGGGCCGAGATGGCCCGCGACCAGTGGATCACGTGTGCCAGTTGCCACCTGGATGGCGACATCGACGGCCGCACCTGGCCCTTCGACGACGGCCCCCGCAACACGCCGCCGGTGCGGGGGCTCACGGCCACGTTCCCCTTCCACTGGTCGGGTGACCGGGTGGACCTGTTCGACTTCCAGAAGACCATCATCGACATCCAGGCCGGCACCGGCCTCTCCGACGAGGAGAACGAGCAGTTGGCCGCGTTCCTGGGCTTCAGAGAGGTTCCGCCCAGCCCGTTCCCGGTGGGCGACTCCAGAGGGCAGCAGGTATTCGACAGCGCCGGATGTTCCACATGCCATGCAGGCCCCTCGTTCACCGACGGCCTGCTCCACGATGTCGGAACAGCCCTGGGCCCAGATGAGACCAAGGGGCCGATGATCGACACACCGACGCTGCTGGGGCTCTACGACACTCCCCCCTACCTACATGACGGAGGTGCCCCCACCCTCAGGGACGTGTTCGAGTCGGCACCTACCACGAGCCCCCACGGGCTCGTCAGCGACTACAACGAGGCCGAGATCGACGACCTCGTCGCCTACCTGCGGTCACTCCCGCAGGGTTGATATGCGTAGCAGTCTTAACTGAGCGGCCCTGGATCCACGATGTCCTCGTGGCCCGGATCGGCACCGGGTTCGAAGCCGTAGTCGTTCTCACCAGTGGTTCCGGCGCTCGCCAGGAACACGATCATTACTATGAATCCCACGAACGGGACGAACGTCACGAGCAGCCACCAGCCGCTGCGGTTGGTGTCGTGTAGGCGCCGGATGCCCACTGCGATGCTCGGAACGAGTGTGCCGAGGGCGTAGAGCAGGTAAAGGGCATTTGACAGTGCTCCGAGCACAATGATGAATGCCAGGTGCCAGACAATGAACAGCCAGTACTCCTTGCGGCCGGCACGACCGGTGAAGTCGGTGTACTTCCGCAGCGGCCCCAGGAACCACTCAAACGCTGCCATGTCGACTCCTTACCGTCAGTGGCTGTCCGGGCTGAGCGTACCGGCGCCGACCTCCGGCAGTCGCTCTACGACCCCGGGGGTGGGGGCGGTGGCAGAGTCGAGGGGGGTGTTGACTAGGGGTGACGAAAAACTCTAGGCCTGACTCAGGTCAACTTGGGCAACACCTCGGTAGCCAACCGGTGCAGTTGTTCCTCCGCCTCTTCGTACCGACTGCCGGGCATCATCGGGAACAACATCAGGTTCTCCACCCCGAGTAGATCCCGGTACCACTGGATCTGTTCACCCACATCGTCCGCAGTGCCACCTAGACAGAGTTTCTGGTCAATCGACTCTTCCAGAGTGGGGATCAGGCCCGGAACCGCCGGCTTGCCGTCGGAGCCCATGTAACCCCTGCTCCAACCGTACGGGGCGAGAAACTTCCACAGTTCGTCGTGGCCGGGTCGTACCGCCTTGATGGCCTCCTCTTGAGTGTCGGCCACGTGCACGGACAAGACCAGCATCCGTTTCTCCCCGGGTTCAAGGGCCCGGCCGTGGGCCCCCTCGTAGATTTCACCGAACCGGTCCCACCGTTCCTTGGTGAAAGTGGGGTGATTGTTCCAAAATATTCCACCCCAACCCAACTTTGGCACCTGGTCCAGAGTTGGGGGTGACGAGATGGGCTGCCAGGTCTCATAGGGATAGAGGGGCCGGGGAACCAGGGTGAGTTCTTGGACGGTGCCCCCCCGATCGGGGATACCGGGAGGAGGAAAATCGTACACCTCGCCGTGGAAGGAAAACTTCTCATTGTCCAGAGCCAGTTGGATGACCTCCATGGCTTCGCTGAACTGTTGGCGGTTTAACTGGTCGGCCTCATTCCTGTCGGGGTTGTCGAAACTGCCGATCACGGTGCCTAGGTTTTCGGCCTCTCGGGGGACTGTGCCCCGACCGACCCCGAGAATGCCTCGGCCGCCAGAAATGTTGTGAAGGGTGGCAAAATCCTCTGCGAAGCGAAGGGGGTGCCACTGGGTCACGATGTTGACGGCCACACCGATCCGGATGTGCTCCGTGCGTTCGGCGATGATCGTTCCCGTCATCAGGCCGTTGGGGATCACCTCGTAGCCTTCGTATTGGAAGTGGTGTTCGGCCATCCAAAACGAGTCGTACTTGAGTTCCTCGCAGAGCACCGCTGTGTTGATTATCTGCTCGGTGGCCCGCCACATCTCCTGGTTGGTGGACCGACGGTCGGTGGGTGCTGGCGGACCGGCACCGACATCTTCCATCTCCACTCCGCCCAGCATGAAAACTCCGGTGCGCATAGCACCATGAAATGTGACGGTCCTGATCCTGCAGTAGGGCCAAAGGTCCCTACCACAAACCACTCGGAGGTAACCGGCACCAAGAAGAACAACTGAGACCGCATGGCCTGCGGGTCCGCACAAACTTGGAGGTAGTTGAGCTACACGAGATGAGGGACCCCTGTGAACACTGGTGGGCCGGGGGAGGATCGAACTCCCGACCGAGCGATTATGAGTCGCCTGCTCTAACCACTGAGCTACCGGCCCGCCAGTATTCTGGCAGGCGACCGGCGCTGACCCGACGCCTTCCGGCAATCTGTCACCATCGTTGTGCAGTTTGAACTGAGCCTCATCGTGGCCCTCGGGGATGTTCAGACACGGGTCGTCGTTGCCGAGGTAGTCGGGCAGGTCGTTGCCCGACGGGGCCTTGATTGAACGTGACTCCTTGCCGGCGTGAGCCGATGTGAGATGATCCCACGCAGGGCCAGGCAGGCGAGGGCCCCGGTCAATCCCGGAAGAAGGAGACCCTGACGAGGCCCTGACCACACAGAGGGCCGGCCCTATAAGGACCGACCCAACCTGTGTCCAGTGGCTCCGGGGGTGGGGCTCGAACCCACGACCTGCGGATTAACAGTCCGACGCTCTGCCAGCTGAGCTACCCCGGATAGCGAGAGGCAGGATACCAGCGGGCCCGTCCGCCCAACGGCCCCAATGGCAATGGCTCAGTTGCCCTCCAGGTAGTCGCGCAGCTTCGAGGAGCGCAACGGATGCCTCAGCTTGGCCATGGTGCGTGCCTCGATCTGGCGCACCCTCTCCCGCGTAACGCCGAAGTGCCTGCCAACGTACTCAAGGGTCTGTGGCTGGCTGTCGTCAAGCCCGAACCTCATCCTGACAACCTCCTTTTCGCGGTCGTCAAGCTCGTCGAGAGCCTCAAGGACAGCGTCGCCCAGCATCAGCCTGGTTGCCGCATCGGCTGGCATCTCCGCATCCAGGTCGGGCAGGAGGTCGGCGAGGCTTGAATCGTGCTCCTCGCCGAGAGGCGAGTCCAGCGAGAGGGGATTGTCCTGGTCGCGTGCAAGCTTCAACAACTCCTCCACCTTGTCGTCGGTGACGACAGCCCGTTCTGCCATCTCCACGGTGGTGGGTTGTCTCTCAAGTTCCTGAGACAGGTCCCTCTGGGCCCGGAGGACACGGTTCATGGCGTCGACCATGTGGACCGGAATGCGGATGGTCCTGGACTGGTCGGCGATCGCACGTGTAATCGCCTGACGGATCCACCACGTGGCGTAGGTGGAGAACTTGAAACCCTTGTTGGCATCGAACTTCTCGACGGCACGCATCAGGCCCAGGTTCCCCTCCTGGAACAGGTCCAGCAACGGCAGGCCCCTGCCCTTGTACCTCTTTGCGACGGACACGACGAGGCGCAGGTTCGCCCGTGTAAGCCTGTCGCGGGCAATCTCGCCGTTTCGTTGCCGGCGCCGCAGTCGCACAAGTTCCAGGCGTTCGAGGCTCTTGAGTTTGCCCGAGACGGCGAGGTCGGCCATATTCACCTCGGCCTCGGCTCCATCCAGGATGGCCGCAGCCAGACTGACCTCATCGGCAGCGGTGAGGAGGGCCACCTTGCCGATTTCCCGCAGGTAAATGCGGGTGGAGTCACCACCAGTTCCCTCCACAGCAGGACCTCCGCTGACCTGGCGGCCCCTGAGCGACGGAAGGCTGGCCCGGCTGAGACGCACTACCTCGGCGTCGCTGTCGTCTTCGACAATGACTGTCTCGTCGAACTCGATTCCCTCAGCCTCGAGAGCACTCCTGATGCCGAGGATCAGGTCAGGTGTCAGTTCGGCGTCGCGGACAACATCGATGATCTCATCGAGGCTCAGGCTGCCCTTGGCCCTGCCATGACGGAGCAGGCGGGCGAACTCGAACTCTGATACCCCCGTCCACCTCTGTGGCGTGGGGGCGGCCTCAGGCATCGGGCCTCCCCTCCCGATAGTCGATCAGCCACCGTAGCAACGGTTCAAGGTCGGCGATGTCGCGGCCCGGCTCACGCAGTTCCATCATCTCGGTTCTGAGATAGGAGATGGCCGGCTGGTAGGTGGCGAGGTCTCCGTCGCGGCGTGACACAGCCTCCAACTCGACTGCCATGCGGCCCGCCGCCAGAGAAAGGAGCCTGCTCAGGACCCCGACCGCTTCGTCATCTCCCGCGTCCTCAACAGCAAGGCGCCCCAGCAGAGCGGCTGGTGTTCCACCATCCTGTTCGGCGTTCAGGGCAGACACGGCGGCATGGATACCACCATGGATGCTCAAAGAGCGGTAGACGGCCCGCGATGTCGGGTCATCGAACAACACATCGGACAGGTGTCCGGCGATCTCGTCTGGCCGGTGGGCCAGCAGTCGAAGAGCCTGGGTCTCAGGGGTCAGCCTGTCGACCTGTTGAGGCCGGGCCTGAGCGGCTGCCGTGGCGCCATGCCTGGATGTCTTCCCGGATCCTTCCCGGCCTGTCGAGGCCTTCCTGTCGAACATCCTCTGACGCAGATGCTCAACGTCGAGAAGGCAGCGGTCAGCGATACCCACCAGGTACTGGTCCCGTACCAGGGTGTTCGGGTGTTGCCCAACCAACGCAGCGGCCTCCTCAGCGGCGTGGGCCCGACCTTCGGCGGTATCCATGTCTCCCCTGCCGAGAACCCTGTCGATGCGGAACTCGAGAAACGGTCGCGCCTGCTCTACGGCCCGACGGAGCCCTTCGGGGTCGGTGCGAAAGAGGTCTCCGGGATCAGCATCGACTGGCAGTTCCGCAACGGCGAACTGCAGGCCAAACTCCTCCTCCCACTCATAGACGCGCTCGGCAGCCGACTGTCCGGCTCCGTCAGCGTCAAAGGCCAGAACCACCCGAGGGGCGAACCGGGCCAGCTTGCGGGCGTGGTCGGGCGTCATCGCGGTGCCACAGGTGGCTACGGCCCGCTCCAGACCGGCAAGGTGAAATCCGATCACATCGGTGTAGCCCTCACAGACGACGATCTCGTCGCTTCGGCTGGCCTCCGTCTTGGCCCAGTTCAAACCGTAAAGGACCCGGCTCTTGGAGTAGGTCTCGGCTGCATCTGAGGTGTTCTTGTACTTGGGGTCCTCACCATCAGGCAACTTGCGGCCCCCAAACCCGACCGGGTTGTCCCGCTCGTCAAAGATCGGAAACATGATGCGGGCCCGAAAGGCGTCGTACTGTCCACCTCTTCTGTTGATTCCACCAAGTCCTGTCGCCTGCAGGTCGGCATCGGAGAGTTGCAGGTGTCCGGCCAGTTGAGACCAGTCGTCGGGGGCCCACCCGATTGAGAAGCGCCTGGCCACCTCACCGTCGAACCCCCGTGACTTCAGGTACTCGCGGGCCGACCTGGCGTCCGGGTCGTTGAGAAGGAGGTCGTGGTAGAAGGCCACTGCCTTTCCGATTGCCTCGATCAGGTGCTTTCTGCGACTGTGGGCCTTGCCCTCGTTTCGGTCCGTGTAGCGCAGCGTGATACCGGCACGGCCCGCCAGGTATTCGACCGCGCCGGCAAAGTCCAGGCTCTCCATTTCCCTGACGAAGTCGATGGAGTCGCCGCTTACCTGGCAGCCAAAGCAGTAGTAGACGCCCTTTTCCTGGTTGACCGAGAACGAGGGCGACTTCTCGCCATGGAACGGACACAGACCCATCCACTGGCGGCCGCTCTTCTTGAGTTGCGTGTGCTGGGTGATGAGGCGGACCATGTCGGTCTCTTCACGGACCCTGACCACGTCCTCATCCACGATGCCCATTGCCGGAACCTATCAGTGGCCCCGATCGGGAGACCGGGTGGGCCCGTTCGCCTCCCCACTAGCCTCCAGAGCAGGCAGGAAATCCACCTCCGCCCAACCAGAAGGATTCACGACAACCATGGCCGTCTCCACCAGCACCCCGATCGAGTTGGTCAACCGTGTCTACTCGACCCTCGACGAGCGGGTAGGCATCGCCCGGAGGCGCCTGGGCAGGCCGGTGACGCTGGCCGAGAAGATTCTCGTGAACCACCTCGACGACCCTGAGGGCTCGGGCCTGGAGCGTGGCGGCTCATACGTTGACCTGAGGCCCGACCGTGTCGCCATGCAGGACGCAACTGCCCAGATGGCCTGGCTGCAGTTCATGACCGCCGGCCTCGACGAGGTCCAGGTTCCGACGACAACCCACTGTGACCACCTCATCTCGGCCCGGCTCGAAGCCACTCAGGACCTGCTCGTGGCCGTCGACGACAACGCCGAGGTGTACGACTTCCTCGAATCGGCCTGTGCCCGCTACGGAGCCGGCTTCTGGAAGCCAGGGTCGGGAATCATCCACCAGGTGGTCCTTGAGCAGTACGCCTTCCCCGGCGGCATGATGATCGGCACCGACAGCCACACCCCCAACGCCGGCGGCCTCGGCATGGTCGCCATCGGCGTCGGAGGGGCCGATGCAGTCGACGTGATGACCGGCAACCCGTGGAACGTGAAGTGGCCCAAGCTGATCGGCATCCACCTGACTGGCGAGCTGAGCGGTTGGTCTGCGCCCAAGGACATCATCTTGAAGGTTGCCGACATCCTGACCGTCAAGGGCGGCACAGGTGCAATTGTTGAATACTTCGGCTCCGGTGCCCGCAGCCTCTCAGCCACCGGCAAGGCCACCATCTGCAACATGGGTGCCGAGATCGGTGCCACCACCTCACTGTTCGCCTACGACGATTCCATCGGCCGCTACCTCAAGGCGACCGGCCGCGAGGCCCTCGCCGATGCCGCCAACGCAGTGGCTGAACACCTCAGGGCCGACGACGAGGTCGAGGCAGACCCGGAGGCCTGTTTCGACCAGGTCATCCACATCGACCTCTCAGAGCTGTCACCACATATCAACGGCCCACATACACCGGATCTCTCCAGGCCTGTAGCCGACCTGGGCGCAGAGGCCACCGCCAACGGCTGGCCGCTCGAGGTCAGCGCCGGCCTCATCGGCTCCTGCACCAACTCCAGTTACGAGGACATCACGCGGGCCGCCGGCATCGCCCGCGACGCGCTCGCCAAGGGCCTCACAGCCAAGGCGCCGCTTCTCATCACCCCCGGCTCCGAGCAGGTCAGGGCCACGATCGAACGCGATGGCCTGCTTGATGACTTCAAGGCGCTCGGGGCAACGGTGCTGGCCAACGCGTGCGGTCCGTGCATAGGCCAGTGGGACCGTCAGGACCTTCCAGACGGGGTACCCAACTCAATCGTCACCAGTTACAACCGAAATTTCCCCAAGCGGAACGACGGTTACTCCACAACCCACGCCTTTGTCACCTCACCGGAGACCGTCATTGCCCTCACCCTCGCCGGTCGGCTCGATTTTGATCCCACCAACGACACCCTCACGAACGACGCCGGTGAACAGGTCCGGCTCACGGTGGGTGTCGGCGAGGAACTGCCTACCGACGGGTTCGATCCCGGCCAACCGACCTTTGTGGCTCCCCCTGATGATGGGAGCAGCGTCGAGGTATCTGTCTCCCCCGACAGCGACCGCCTCCAGGTTCTCTCCCCGTTCCCAGCCTGGGACTGCGAGGACTTCACCGGTCTGGCGGTGCTGGTAAAGGCACAGGGCAAGTGCACCACCGACCACATCTCCATGGCCGGCCCCTGGCTGCGCTACCGCGGGCACCTCGAGAACATCTCAGGCAACCTGTACATGGGAGCCGTCAACGCATTCACCGGCGAGGTCGGCACCGGCCTCGACCTCACCGACGGCGAGACCCGCACCTTCCCCGAGATTGCAAGGCGCTACCACGAGGCTGGCATTCCATGGGTTGCCGTCGGCGACGAGAACATGGGTGAGGGTTCATCGCGTGAGCACGCCGCCATGGAACCCCGCTTCAGGGGAGCGCTGGCGGTCATGGCACGCTCCTTTGCACGCATCCACGAGACCAACCTCAAGAAGCAGGGTGTGCTGGCTCTCACGTTCACTGACGCAGCCGACTACGACCTGATCGGCGAACACGACCGTATCTCCATTACCGGCCTCGCCGAACTGGCTCCGGGTTCTCCAGTCAACGTTGTCATCTCGCATCACGACGGCACCAACACCCACATCGCCACCAATCACACGATGTCGGTCGACCAGATCGAGTGGTTCAGGGCCGGAAGTGCCCTCAACCTGATCAGGCATCAGGCGCGACACCCGGGAGAAACCGGTTCCGCCTAGACGCTCCTGAGGTGGTAGCCGCGGTTCCGGGCCTCGGCCAGGGTGTCAGGCCCGAAGCAGATGAAGGTCTCGGCCGACATCAACTCATCGAGCACGACCGACATGGCCTCCTCGTCGTCGACCTCATCCAGGTCATAGACCTGCTGGGTCCTCTTGTCGCCGAGGAAGCGGTTCTCAGAAAAGGCCGAAGGTCTGTCCATGGATGCCGAGGCTAGCGACGTCCGGTGGCCCGGACGCGACGGAGGGCGTGCCGGAGCACGCCCTCACGCCATAGACATTGATTCTGGATTTCCCGGATCCGACCATTCGCGTCGACGGGGACCAGTGTCGACAATCGGTGTCCGGGGGTGGTCGGCAAGTATTCGCCGGGTGGTCCAGCGCCGCCTAGCGGCCGCCCACCTCCGAAGTCCCACAAGATCTGCTGCTGATCTGGACCACCTCCCTTCTTCGGTGAGCAGACCTTACGCCCTCCAGAAGCACCCGTGCACGCACCCACCGGCTGAGCAGTGCCGTATCTATCCGTGCAGGTCCATCTGGAGGGTTCCGGCCTCTACAGCCAGGCGGTCGGCCTCATCGTTCCACCTGTCATCTGAGTGGCCCTTCACCCACTCGAACGTCACGTCACCACGCTCGCGGTAGAGAGCAATGAGAGGTTCCCAGATGTCACGGTTGGCCACATCCTTGCGCTGGCTGTTCTTCCAGCCCCGGCGTAGCCAGCCTTCCCACCAACGGTCCCTGAAGCAGTGGACGACATAGGTCGAGTCGCTGACGACGTGCAGCGGACCGTCAAAGGCCTTCATCGCCTCAAGCGTCGCCCGCAGTTCCATCCGCTGGTTCGTGGTCGCCGGGTCGAAGCCCGCCGCATACGGGCCATCGGGAACCACCCAGGCCCATCCGCCTGGCCCCGGGTTCCCCGAACAGGAACCATCGGTGTAGACCGTCGTCGTCTGATCAGACATCGGCGGCGACCCTAACCGGGCTGCTACCACCATCCGTTGACCTGTTCGTGGTGCGGGTGAGGGCAAGTGCTGGCATGATCAATGGCGTGATCGACGGCTTCACCCACCAACTGCCAGATGGAGATCCCGAAGAGACCCGCGAGTGGATCGACTCCTTTGACGCCCTCGTTGACCAGGCCGGGCGCTCCAGGGCACGTTTCATGCTGGCCCGCCTGATGGAACGCGCAGGCGAGTTGAACGTCGGCAACGCGCCACCCACCTGGACCCCGTACGTGAACACCATCGCTACAGCAGACCAACCCTGGTTTCCCGGCGACGAGCACATCGAACGTCGCATACGTGCGTTCATCCGCTGGAACGCCGCCGCCATGGTCATCAACGCCAACAAGACATCTGACGGCATAGGCGGGCACCTCTCCACCTTCGCCTCGTCGGCCTCTCTCTACGAGGTGGGATTCAACTGGTTCTTCCGGGGCAAGGACGACGGACAGCCCGGCGACCACGTCTACTTCCAGGGTCACGCCGCACCCGGTGTCTACGCACGGGCATACCTGGAGCGGCGACTCGAAGGCCACCACCTAGACAGGTTCCGCATGGAGATCTCCGGGCAGGGCCTCTCGAGCTATCCCCACCCCCGCCTGATGCCCGACTTCTGGGAGTATCCCACGGTGTCGATGGGCCTCGGACCCATCAATTCCATCTACCACGCACGCTTCAACAAGTACCTGGACCACCGCCAGATCGACGACACCTCCAGTTCACGTGTCTTTTGCTTTTTAGGCGACGGCGAGACCGACGAACCAGAGACCCTGGGTGCCATCTCACTGGCCGGACGATCGGGCCTCGGCAACCTGGTGTGGGTGGTCAACTGCAACCTGCAGCGCCTCGACGGGCCTGTACGAGGCAATGGCCAGATCATCCAGGAACTCGAGGGCGTGTTCCGCGGTGCCGGCTGGAACGTGATCAAGGTCATCTGGGGATCCGGTTGGGACGAACTCATCCAAAAAGACCTCGACGGCGTTCTGCTCAACAAGTTCAACAACACCGTCGACGGCGAGTACCAGCGCCTTGCAGCCGAGGGTGGCGACTACATCCGCGAACACTTCTTCGGACCGGACCCACGCCTGCGGGCCATGGTCGACCATCTCAGCGACGATGACCTGCGCGACCTTCCCCGGGGCGGCCACGACTACCAGAAACTCTATGCCGCCTACCGGGCAGCAACCGAGGAGAACGCCGCACCGACCGTGATCCTCGCCAAGACCATCAAGGGATGGACACTCGGCGAGGGCTTCGAGGCCCGCAACGCAACCCACCAGATCAAGAAGATGACCTCATCACAGATTCTCGACCTGCGCGAACGACTGCACCTCGAAGAGGAGATCCCGGAGTCGGCCCTCCAGGGGGACAGGGCTCCCTACTTCCGGCCTTCTGAGGACAGCCCCGAGTACGAGTACATGATGCAGCGGAGGCGGGCGCTCGGTGGCTCCATTCCAAAGAGGCGAATTCGAAACAGGCGTCCGGCCACCCTCCCCGACCCATCGGTCTTCCTCGGCCTCTCAAAGGGGTCAGAAGGCCGCGAGGTGTCAACGACCATGGCCCTCACCAACCTGCTCCGAGACCTCCTGCGTGATGAGTCGTTTGGCCCGAGGATCGTGCCCATCGTCCCCGACGAGGCGCGCACCTTCGGAATGGACTCCCTATTCCGGGAGTTCGGCATCTACGCACCCTTCGGCCAGCTCTATGAACCGGTCGACCATGAGCTGCTGCTCTCCTACAGCGAGGACACCGATGGGCAACTCCTTGAGGAGGGCATCACCGAAGCCGGCTCTCTCTCCAGCTTCATCGCCGCCGGGACCAGCTACGCCAACCTCGGCGTTCCGATGGTTCCGTTCTTCACGTTCTACTCCATGTTCGGTTTCCAGCGGGTCGGTGACCTCATCTGGTCGGCCGCCGACTCCAGGGCCCGCGGTTTCCTCATGGGGGCCACCGCCGGTCGCACGACCCTCGCTGGCGAAGGACTGCAGCACCTCGACGGTCACAGCCATGTTCTGTCCTCGACGGTGCCTGCGTGCCAGTCATACGACCCGGCGTTTGCCTACGAGCTGGCTGCCATCATCGACGACGGCCTCGAGCGCATGTACGGCAGTGAGGACCCCGAGGCCAACGAGGACATCTTCTACTACGTGACCGTCTACAACCAGCCACATGTCATGCCGCCCCGCCCAGACCATGTGACCCCTGCCGACATCGTCGCCGGTCTCTACAAGATGACCGATGCGCCGGAGCGCCCGGTTTCGGCCACCGTGGTGTTCTCCGGACCCGCCCACCTGGCAGCGACGGAAGCCGCCGAGGAACTGGCCGACCGCTGGGGTGTCGGCGTCGACCTCTGGAGTGCAACCTCGTACAAGCGACTACGTGAAGAGGCCCTCGAAGCCGAACGCCACAACCGCCTCCATCCCCACGAAGACCGCGTCGAGCCACTGGTGGCGCGGTTGTTGTCCGACGGCGAGGGCCCCGTTGTGGCGGTCACGGACTTCATGAAGGCTGTTCCCGACCAGGTAGCCAGATGGGTGCCGAGGCCGTTCCATGTTCTCGGCACCGACGGCTTTGGGCGCAGCGACACACGCGAGGCACTCCGTCGCTTCTTCGAGGTCGATGCGGGCCACGTCGTGGTCGCCGTTCTGTCGGCTCTGGCCGAGACCGGCGTCATCAACCCATCGGTCGTCGCCGAGGCAATCGCCCTTCACGGAATCGACGTCGACCTGCCTGATCCCGGTCGGCACGACTCGGTGCCGGCAACGGGCCACGGCATCGGACACTCCAGGAAGTAGTTTCCCGGAATGCCTGGGACCCCTACCGGAACCCTCGCCATAACAGGCGACCCACACGCCGACGACCTGATCAACTCTGACCCGCTGGCACTTCTCATAGGCATGCTTCTCGACCAGCAGGTGCCGATGGAGTGGGCCTTCCGTGGGCCGGCAACGCTTCTTGAACGGCTCGGCTCACTTGATGCCTCGGCAATTGCAGCCATCGACCCCGACCTGTTTGACACCACGTGCCGAACCAAGCCGGCCGTGCACCGCTTTCCCGGCTCGATGGCCAAACGCATCCAGGCCCTCTGCCAACACATCGTCAACCACTACGACGGCGATGCCAGCCTGGTGTGGGGCAGCGCCACCTCTGGAGCCGACCTGAAGCAGCGCCTTGTGTCGCTGCCGGGTTATGGCGACGAGAAGGCCATGATCTTCACGGCCATCCTGGCAAAGCGCATGGGGGTGGCCCCCGACGGCTGGCAGGACGCCGCCGGCCCGTTCTCCGATGACACCCCCCGCTCGGTGGCCGACATCGACGGTCCCGAGGCACTTGCAACGGTCAGGGAGTGGAAGAAGGCCCAGAAGGCCGCCGGAAAGTCCAAGCAGCAGTAGCTCTGCCCGAGGTATCAGAGCCGAGCGGTGCCGTCAGACATCGCCTGCCTGAACCATTTGAATGTGGATGCCAGGCCCGACTCCAGCGGAGTCGATGCGGTCCAGCCCAACTCGGTGAGCCTCGACACGTCAAGCACCTTGCGGGGCATGCCGTCGGGCTTGGTGGTGTCAAAGGTCAGGTCAGCCCCGGGGTGTACGAGGTCACGGACCATTTCAGCCAACTCGCGTATCGAGATGTCCTCGCCTGTGCCGACGTTCAGGTGGCCGATATCCGAGTAGTTGTCCATGATGTGCAGGCAGGCGTCGGCCAGGTCATCCACGTGCAGGAACTCCCTTCGGGCAGAGCCGCTCCCCCAGATCTGAACCTCTCCAACCCCCGCGCGGTGCGCCTCGTGGAAGCGGCGCATCAGAGCCGGCAGAACGTGCCCGCCCTCCAGGTCGAAGTTGTCGCCGGGACCGTAGAGGTTCGTGGGCATGGCCGAGACGAAATCGTCGCCGTACTGGCGCCTGTAACCCTCGCAGAGCTTGATTCCCGCAATCTTCGCCAAGGCGTATCCCTCGTTGGTTGGCTCCAGTGGCCCGCCCAGCAGCGCCTCTTCCACAATGGGCTGTTCGGCCAGGCGCGGGTAGATGCATGAACTCCCCAGGTAGAGAAGTTTCTCTACGCCTACGAGGTGGCTGGCGTGGACCACGGTTCCGTGGATCATCAGGTTGTCGTAGAGGAACTCGGCGGGCCGTGTGCTGTTGGCCATGATCCCGCCAACCGTGCCGGCCACGAGGAACACGTAGCGGGGCTCCTCGGCCCTGAACCAGGCCTCAACAGCCGACTGGTCGCGGAGGTCGAGGTTCTCACGGCTCACGATACGAAGGTCTGCGAAGCCGGCCTCGGTCAGGCGTCGCATGACCGCTGAACCGACAAGCCCCCTGTGTCCGGCTACAAAGACAGGGGCATCACGGTCGATCATGCCCCGACGCTACCTGTCGCCAACCTGGCCGGCAGTCCCTCCGATTGCACCTACCTCGGCCATGTAGACACCCAGAAGGTCGGCCACAACTGCCACAGAGACCGCATCCAGTGGCTCAGCCTCACCGAGGCCACGTGCAACGAGAACTTCGAGGGCATCATCCAGCCGGGCAACGACCCTGTCGGTGCCCTCATCGATGGCGGCATCGCCCAGTTCCTGGCCGTGTTCGGTGGCGAGGCCCACCGACCCGAAGTAATCCAGGTACCAGCCCACGATGACCGCCACGTCTGAGCGGCTTAGCTGCCCGGCTGCCTCGTCGGGAAGACGCTCAGAGACCCACTCCACGACATCGTCCACCTCGAACACCGCGGGCAGCACGGTCGTCTCCAGACGTCCAAGCGCCGACCCGACCGCAGCGAAGCCGACGGCCACGACAACAAGCACCGCAACGACAATGAAGATCCAGATCATCGCCTGATCATGCCAGCCCCGCCGGTGCTACAGGCTGCGACAAGCAGAAGCCTGCGGATCTGTTTCTCAGATACCTATGCGTTGGGCGAGCAGCTCGCGGTGGTAGGTGGCGTCACCGAACAGCAACTCAGAGCTCTTGGCCCGCTTGAAGTAGAGGTGGGCCGAGTGCTCCCAGGTGAAACCGATGCCCCCATGGATCTGAATGTTCTCAGCGGTCGTGTGGAAGTAGGCCTCCGAGCAGTAGGCCTTTGCAAGCGAGGCAACCGACGGCAGTTCGTCGTTCAGCTCGGCTGCACACCATGCTGCGTAGTAGGCAGCCGACTTTGCCGACTCGACCTCGAGGAGCATGTCGGCGCACTTGTGCTTGATGGCCTGGAAGCTCCCGATCGGACGTCCGAACTGCACGCGGTCCTTGGCGTACTGCACGGCTGTGTCGAGACATATCTGGGCACCACCAACCTGTTCGGCAGCGAGGGCCACTGCAGCCAGGTCGAGGACCCTCTCCAGCACCGCCCATCCTCCACCGTCGGTTCCGATGAGGTCTGCGCTGACGTTGTCGAACTCAAGGCGCGCCTGCTTGCGTGTCGTGTCCATGGTGGCCAGGGCCGTTCGGCTGAGGCCAGAGGCATCGGCGGCGACGCTGAAGAGCGACACACCGGCTCCGGTGCGGGCTGCCACCAGTATCAGGTTGGCGACGTGGCCGTCGAGCACATACATCTTGGTTCCAGAGAGGCTCCATGAGTCACCGTCGGCGACTGCAGCCATTTCTATTCCGTCCTCGCCCCATCGGCCGCTCTCCTCGGTGAACGCGAGGGTGGCGATGGTCTCGCCGCTGGCTATGCCGGGCAGCAGGTCGGCTGCGGCAGCGTCATCACCACAGTGGATGAGGGTGTTCGCCGCCAGGACAACCGTGGAAAAGAACGGGGCACACAGCAGGGCCCGTCCCATCTCCTCGAGCACCACCGACAACTCCACGTAGCCAAAGCCCTGGCCGCCGTGCTCCTCTGGGATGATGAGGCTCTGAAGACCCAACTGTTCCGCCATCATCGACCAGGTCTCCGGGTCGTAGCCGTCGTCGGTCTCCATCAGTTCCCTGACTGTGGCCTCTGGGGAGTAGTTCTCGAGGAACTGGCGCACGAACTCGCGTAGTTGCTCCTGTTCCTCACTGAATGCGAAGTTCACCCGACGCTCTCCTTGGTCATGGGATCCATCAACGGTGATGTTCTACCAGCCGACCCAGCCGACGGCCACATCCGGCGAGGTGTCGCAGCAGCCCGCCGGGTCGGACACAATGGCCCTATGAGCGACACCCTCCACTACAGCGATACCCAGGCCGAGATACACAAACTGGTCGTGGGCCCCTATGAGAACAACGTCTTCGTGCTCCGATGCCGCCAGACCGGCGAATCGGTTCTGCTTGACGCCGCCAACGAGCACGAGAAGCTGCTCGAACTGTGTCGGGCACTCGACGTGCGCACCGTGCTGGAGACACACGGCCACTGGGACCACATCCAGGCGGTTCCAGCTGTCCGCGATGCCGGCTACCAGGTCGGGGTTACCGCTGCCGACGCCGCAATGCTCCCGAGCTACGACTACCTGCTCGAAGACGAGGCCGTCATCAAGGTGGGCCGCCTGTCCCTGCACACAATCTGTACTCCCGGCCACACACCCGGTTCGATCTGCTTCAGGCTGGAGGGCTCTCCGGTTGTTTTCTCGGGTGACACCCTCTTTCCCGGTGGTCCGGGGGCCACGACCTTTGAGGGAGGGGACTTCGAGTCGATTATCGAGTCGATCGATCGCAGGCTCTTCGCTGCCCTCGACCCCGAAACCATCGTCATGCCGGGCCATGGTGACGACACCAGCATCGGGGCCGAGTCGCCCAGCCTGGACGAATGGGTGAGCCGGGGTTGGTAACCGTTGACCCGCCTCGACCATTACTCCTACGGACATAGGGTTAATCGGACAGGGTCGTAGGCTTGTAGCCATGAGTGCCGGGCCCGACGCTGCTCCCCTGTTCGAGATATCGGACCTGCACGCCTCGACCACCGACGGCACCCCGATCCTGCGTGGTATCGACCTCGTGGTTGGCAGTGGTGAGGTCCACGCCATCATGGGACCCAACGGCTCGGGCAAGTCGACCCTCGCCTCGGTGCTCCTCGGCAGCCCCGAGTACCTCGTCACCGGCGGTTCGGTTCACTTCCGCGGCGACGACATCACCGACTGGTCCACCGATGTAAGGGGCAAGGCCGGCATCTTCCTCGCCTTCCAGTACCCGCTCGAGATCGCCGGCGTGTCGGTAATCAACTTCCTCCGACAGGCACTGTCGGCCCGAAAGGGCATCGACCTCTCCGTACTCGAGTTGCGCCTGGCGATAATGGACTGGATGGATCGCCTCGGCATGGACCCGGCATTCGCCGACCGCTACGTCAACGAGGGCTTCTCCGGTGGCGAGAAGAAGCGCAACGAGATCCTCCAGATGGCAATCCTCGAACCCGATGTGGCAATCCTCGACGAGACTGACTCCGGCCTCGACATTGATGCGCTCGAAGTGGTCGCCAACGGCGTTGCCGAAGTCAGAAAGGAGCGGTCCGAACTGGGCGTGGTGGCAATCACCCACTACCAGCGACTACTGCGACACCTGGAACCCGACGTCGTCCACATTCTCGTCGATGGCCGAATTGTCACTGAAGGTGGCATGGAGATTGCTGAGCGTCTTGAACGCGACGGCTACGAGGCCTTCCGATGACACTCCCAGTTGACAGTACCGATGCCCCGCTCGACACAGCCGCGATCAAGGCCGACTTCCCGCTGCTGAACCGTCAGGTGAATGACCATCAGATCGTCTACCTTGATTCCGCTGCCACGTCCCAGAAGCCCCGCCTGGTCATCGACACTCTCGACCGTTACTACGAGGAGATCAACGCCAACGTCCACCGGGGCGCCTACCACATTGCCGAACTGGCAACCTCTGCCACCGAGGACGCACGGGCTCGCATTCAACGGTTCATCGGAGCGCCATCTGCCAGCGAGGTCATCTTCACGAAGAACGCCACCGAGGCGATCAACCTGATTGCCTACTCATGGGGGCGGGCAAACCTGAACGAGGGCGATGCCATCCTCATCACGGCACTGGAGCACCACGCCAACATCGTTCCGTGGCAGCAGTTGGCCTCAGAACGGGGCGTCGAGATCCGCTGGCTGCCCCTCACAGACGATGGCCGCCTCGACCTGACCGACCTCGACCAGATGCTCGACGGGGTGAGCCTTTTCGCCTTCTCGGCAGCGTCGAATGTGCTCGGCACGCTCACACCGGTACGCCAACTGGCCGACGCCGCACATGAGGCCGGCGCACTTTGTCTCGTCGATGCCAGTCAGGCGCTACCGCACCTTCCGACCGATGTGACGGCATGGGACTGCGACTTCATGGCTTTCACCGGCCACAAGATGTGTGGACCCACGGGAATCGGTGTGTTGTGGGGCCGAGCCGAACTGCTCGATGCCATGCCTCCCTTCCTCGGCGGCGGCGAGATGATCCTGAACGTCACCCGAGAGGGCTTCATTCCCAACGAACTGCCCTGGAAGTTCGAAGCCGGAACGCCGCCAATCGCCGAGATCATCGGACTCGGTGCAGCCGTCTCCTACCTTGAGGCCATAGGCATGGAGACTGTTCGGGCCCACGAGATTGCGCTCACCGACTATGCCCTCCGCACACTCAACGAACGTCATGGCGATGACCTGGTAATCCACGGTCCGACCGACACAGACGACCGGGGCGGGGTGCTGTCAATCTGCTACCGCGATATCCACCCGCATGACCTGAGCCAGGTTCTCGACCAACGGGGAATCTGTGTGAGGGCCGGCCACCACTGCGCCAAGCCCCTCATGAAACTGCTCGGAGTGGGTGCAACAGCGCGGGCATCCGTCTACATATACAACGACGAATCAGACGTGGACCTACTATCAGATGCACTCGCCGAAGCCGGTGAATTCTTCTCCCACCAACCCGCCTGACCCCCACCCGACCCTGGAGCACAAAAGTGGCAGGACTAGAAGACCTCTACCGCGAGATCATCCTCGACCACTACCGCAACCCCCGGAACCGAGGCGAGCTGGAGACCCCGCCGGCCCACATGGCCGAGGGCTTCAACCCACTGTGTGGCGACGAGATTCAGGTCTTCCTGCACGTCGACGCCGACAAGATCTGTGATATGAGCATCTCCGGTCAGGGCTGTTCGATAAGCCAGTCGTCGGCCTCCATGATGACCACCGCCGTACTCGGCAAGACCGTCGACGAGGCCCGGCAGGTGATCAGGGCCTTCAAGGTAATGATGTCGATACACGGTGACGACCTCGACGGTTCCGAGCACGACCACTCAGACGAAAGCGTTGGGTCCGATGTCAGCCTTGGCGACCTTGAGGCCCTGCGGGGCGTGGTCAAGTTCCCGGTCCGCATCAAGTGCGCCACCCTGGCATGGAACACCCTCGACCAGGGCCTCAGCGAAGCAACTGCCTGAGATCAGGCCAGGGGGTCGGCGAACGGGTCGGGCCCAAGGCCCAACTCGACAGCCACCTCGGGCGCGTCAAGAGCTTCTCCGAGTATCCCCGTATAGCCATCGGCCTCGAGTTCTTCGGCCAGTTCAGGCCCTCCGGATGTGTGAATCCGGCCGTGTGAGAGAACGTGCACCCGGTCTGGTTCGAGCACCTCCAGCAGGCGACTGAAGTGCGTGATGACGAGCACACCCAGCCCGGTCTCGTCAGTGGCGTCCTGTACGCGGCGGGCCACTGCCGCAAGGGCATCCACATCGAGCCCGGAGTCGATCTCGTCGAGCACCGCATAGCGCGGTCGTATCACAGACATCTGGAGGGCCTCGTTGCGCTTCTTCTCACCGCCCGACAGGTCGACGTTCACCGGACGGCCCAGGAACTTCTCGTCGAAGCCGATGCGCTCAGCCTCGACCACCAGCGCCGCGCGTATTCCGTCGGGGTCGCGACCTCCGGCCACTGCCGCCTCGACGAGCATCGACTCGAGGCTCACACCGGGTACCTCGGTCGGGTGCTGAAGGGCCAGGAAGAGGCCTGCCTGTGCCCGTTCCCACGGTGCGAGTTCCAGAAGGTCGGTACCATCAAGCGTCACCGATCCTGCCGTCACCTCGTAGCCCGGTCTGCCCATGAGAACATGCGAAAGTGTCGACTTGCCAGACCCGTTGGGGCCCATGATGGCGTGCACCTCGCCCGGTCTGACCTCGAGGTCTATTCCGCCGAGGATGTGGGCGTCACCGGCCTTGGCACACAGCCCTTCAATGCACAGAACCCTTTCGGAGGTCATCGCTCCTCCATGACAATGTCATCACCATCTGTACGCACGGCAAACACCTCGACAGGTTGCGTGGCAGGAAGGGTCAGGGCCTCACCGGTCTCAAGCGAGAACAGGCTTCCGTGCTTCCAGCACTCAATCGTGCGGTCCTCGACATCCACATCACCATCGGAGAGGAATACCTCGGCGTGGGTACAGGTGTCGGCAACAGCCAGCATGCGGTCACCGATTCGCACCAGCGCCACAGGGGCACCGTCTACCTCTATCTGCCGGGCAGTGCCGTCGGGAATGTCTGCCAGTCCACAGACGCGAAAACTGCTCATGCCGCCGCCTCGGGCCTCAAGTTGCGCAGGCGCCTGTCGAGACGCTCCACGAGAGTGGCCCTAAGGGCGAGGCCGACCGCCTCGGTGGGAGCCCGGCTGATCACGTCGTCGAAGAAGCCCTCAACCAGCAACCTCTCAGCAATGGTGGTGGGAACCCCGCGGCTCTCCAGGTAGAAGAGCTGCTCCTCATCGACCGGAGACACCGTCGAGGCGTGGCTGCAGACAACGTCGTCGGTCTCGATTTCGAGGTTGGGGACACTGTGTGCCCATGCGTCGGCGGACAGCTTGATGTTCCTGTTGGTCTGGTAGGCGCGGGTGCGCACCGCCTCGGGGTCAACCTTGATAAGGCCTGAGTAGATCGATCGGGAGGTTCCGTCGAGGGCGCCTTTGAACAACAGTTCGCTCGTCGTGTCGGGGGCGGCGTGCTCCTGAAAGGTTCGAAAGTCGTGTGTCTGGTCCTGCTCGCCGTAGTAGGCGGCAGTCAGGCGGGCCTCGGCGCCGCGGCCGACCAGGCGACAGTCGGTCCGGGTCCTTGCGTAACAGCCACCCAGGCCGGCCACAAAGGTCTCGACCGTGGCGTTTTGATCCACCCGGAAGGCCTGGTGTGCGAGGTTCCACAGCCCTGTTCCGAGGTTCTGCACCAGTGCGTGTCTCAGCCGGGCATCGGCCTCGACCTGTGCCTCAAGCACGGGTGACACCATCGAGACAACTTCGGAAGCCGAGGTGTGGTGCTCGACGACGGTCACGTCGGTGTCCACCCCACAGCGCACGAACAGGCGCGGAAACAGCGCCGCCGAGTCGGCATCGGTGTGTACACGGACAACGATCGGTGCATCCAGACGAACCCCGTCGGGAACCACCACGGCAAGCGGTTCGGGTCCGAATGCCCGATTCAGGTGGCCGAACAGATCCGCCGGGGTGGAGAGCACCGAGGCGAAATACGCGGCACCGTCACCGAGGTCGCCGATTCGCCCGACCGTTACGCCGAGTGCTGCCGCCTCTGTCGAGATTGAGGAGTCCTCGAGCCAGCCGTTTCGCAGCACCACGGTGGCGGCGTTCGCATCGGTGGCACCCGAATCCATAAACGGTTTGACGAGTGGAGCCTGGATGGCGAGTGGTTGGAACCGGTCAAGGTCAAGGTCTCTGATTCGTGAGTACCTCCAGACCTCCTCGTCGGTGCTCGGGGGGTCCACGTCGCCGATGCCCTCGACAACCTCTCTGCGGAGATCGACAAGCCATGCGGGCCCGGGCAGCGCTGCCGATACAGAAGGGTTGAAGGCGATCGGCACAGGACCTCGGGGCGGACTTGGTCGGCTGGTTGTGGAGCACAGGAACCGGTTCTGCGGATCCGTGCGGGCAGGAATAACCCTATCGCCGTAGGAGTATTCCCCTGCGGCACCTCAGCGCCCTACGGTCACTCCTGAATTAGATGCCCGAGGGTACCTGGTTGAATCTGGCAGGCTGCCTCGAAGGCTGCGACGTCGTCGGACTTCAGCCTGATGACCCTTCCGAAGCGGAAGGCCTTCAGGTCGCCCCTGTCGATGAAGCTGTAGATGGTTCGGGGGTTGACCCCGAGGCGCCGAGCTGCAGCCTCGGTGCTCATCCACTCCACTTCGGCGGCCTCTACGTGTGAGTCTGTCTCATACTGTGCCATGTCGGCGACTCTAGATCACTCTCCTATCCTCTGCAACATGCACATTGCACCCAATGGAGACCTCATCGGCCCTCCGGTATGGTCGCAGCGCTGAACGGACAGCGTCACGTGCTCCTTGGGCTGGCTTCAAGAACCCCCACCTGGAGCACGACAATCTGTCAACGCCTGGAACATCACGATCACTCCTCAGAGTTCATCCTCTGCACGGGTACGGCGGACCTGTTCAACCGCCTGGGTATCGGACGCCTGTTCTCCGCCCTCTTCATCGACCATCGAACCGTCGGCCTCGACCGCGAGTTGATCACCAGGTCAACCTCGGCAGGCTGTCCGGTGGTGGCACGGCGCGGTCGATCTGGTTGACTCGCCCGATGACCAGAGTGGACGTTGAATCACCGGTGACCGGTGTCGTGTGGAAGGTCATCGTCGGTGTGGGCGACACGGTTTCGTCCGGAGACCAGGTGATGGTTCTGGAATCCATGAAGATGGAAATACCCGTGGAGGCTCCGGTTGACGGAACCATCAGCGAGTTGTCGGTTGCCGAAGGCGACCAGGTCTCCCAAGACAGCCCGGTTGCCGTAATCGAGTCGGCTCAGGGCCTGTAGGGGAATCCGGCCGGTCCGGCCGTCCGGAGGGGCGCTGCCAGATTGGCGAACTCGCAGAGCAGGGGCCTGGTTTCGGCCGGGTCGATGATCTCCTCCACCAGGTAGGCCTCGGCTGTCCGGAACGGTGACCGCACCGTATTGAGGCGCTCGGTTATCTCGGCAATCAGCGCCTTCGGGTCGTCTGAGGCTTCAATCTCGGATCTGTAAGCGGCTGCCACCCCTCCCTCAACCGGCAACGACCCCCAGTCCCCGGATGGCCAGGCGTACCGGTAGAGGAAGCGGTTTCCGGCTGTGTGGGCTGCGCCGGCAACCCCGAACACCTTGCGGATGATGACCGTGCACCAGGGAACCGTGGCCTGGTAGATGGCTGCGAGGGTTCGGGCACCGTGGCGGATGGTCGCCGCCCTCTCGGCCTCGCTTCCGATCACGAAGCCCGGGTTGTCGACCAGGTGGACCACTGGCAGGTGGAAGGTCTCGGCGAGGTCTACGAACCTGGTCACCTTGTTGGCGGAGTCAGCAGTCCAACCGCCTCCGTAGTGGTACGGGTCGTTGGAGAGCACCGCGACGGGCCAACCATCGAGGCGCGCCAGTCCGCAGATGGCCGAGCGGCCCCAGCCCTTCCCGATCTCGAAGAATGAGCCCGCGTCGACCACTGACTCGATGATTGTCCGCATTTTGTAGACCTTGCGGCGGTCTCGTGGCACGACGCCTACGAGGTCACGATCTGTCCGGTTCGGGTCATCTGTGACGGGTCCGCGCACAGGAAGGTCGTGGACAGATGAAGGCAGGTAGGAGAGGAACTGACGGGTGCGTTCAAAAGCCTCGTCCTCTGAGGCGACCTCGTCGTCGACGGCGCCGTTTCGGGTGTGGACCCGACTGCTGCCGAGGCTCTCCTTGTCGACCTGTTCGGCTCCCAGAGCGTTCACGACGGGCGGGCCGGCAACAAACAGTTGTGAAAGGCCCTTGACCATCACCGAGTAGTGGCTGCTGACCGCCCGGGCCGCCCCCAGACCGGCAACCGGTCCAAGGCACAGGGCAACTGTCGGGACCATGGCCAGGTTGGCGACAACGTGGTCCCATGCGGGATTCAGCGGCACATAGGTTCTCGCGCCCTTCCCAATGGCACCGTCGATGTTGGAACCGGTCTCTTCGGCCTTCTTGTCGAGGGTCTTGACCGATCCGCCACCACCGGTACCGTCGATTAGACGGACTATCGGGAGCCGCAGTTCACGTGCCATCTGTTCGGCCGCAATCTGCTTGGCCACTATCGATGCGTCAGCGGCTCCGCCCCGGACGGTGAAGTCGTCGCCGGCCAGCACAACGGGCCTGTTGTCGATCTGGCCGCGGCCGAAAACGAAATTGGAGGGCGAAAGGTCGACCAGTTCGCCGTCGGGTCCGTAGGTGGCTGTTCCGGCGATCTTGCCAATCTCGTGGAAGGTGCCCGGGTCGAGCAGTTTCTGGAGGCGCTGTCGAATGTCGAGTTTGCCGCGCTCATGCTGCCTTGCGACCTTCTCCTCGCCGCCCATGCGCTCTGCCATCTCCTCGCGCGCACGCAACTCGTCGAGTTCCGGATCCCATTCCATTTCATCGGCCATGTTGTGACGGTACCTGTCCGTCGGTTGCCTGATCCCAGCCGGGCTCAACCCAGCCGGATGCGGCCGTTTCCGGCAACCACATCGCCGATTACCGCCGCTGTGTGGCCCGTAGCGGTCAACTGGGCCACCGCCTCGTCTGCAGCAGCCGGCGACGCCCCGAATACCAGCCCACCCGCGGTCTGTGCATCGGCCAGGAGGAGTACGTCGAGTTCATCAAGGCCGCCCCTGTCGAGGATCTGATCTGCCCATTCCAGGTTGCGGCGGCTCCCTCCGGGTATGGAGCCGGCCTCGGCAAGGTCCCGGGTGCCCCGCAGCAGGGGGACCTCGGCCTGGTTGATGGCGATGTCCACGGCCGACTCGGCTGCCGCCCGACCGAGATGACCGAGAAGGCCAAAACCGGTGATGTCGGTCGCACCGGTCGCACCCGCTGCGACAGCGACCGCTGAGCCATCGGCGTTGAGGCGCGTCATGGACTCCATGGCTGCCTCCACCACATTCTGATCGGCATCTCCCGACTTGATCGCAGTGGTGATGACGCCGATGCCGAGGGGCTTGGTGAGCACAAGGGCGTCGCCCGGCCTGAAGCCCGTGTTGGTGAGCATCCTGTCGGGGTGCACCTCGCCGACCACAGCAAGGCCGTACTTGGGTTCAGGGTCGTCGACGGTGTGGCCTCCGGCAATTACGAAGCCGGCATCGGCTGCCACCTCCTGCGCCCCCTGGAGAACCTCGACCAACAGGTCACTGGACAGTTCGTCGCTGTTCCAGCAGACCAGGTTGAGGGCCAGCAGCGGCGTTCCGCCCATTGCGTAGACATCAGAGACTGCGTTGGTGGCGGCCACGCGACCCCAGGCGCGCGCGTCATCTACCACCGGCGTTATGAAGTCGGCGGTCAAGACGAGGGCCCTGTCGTCGGAGAGTTTCCACACGGCGGCATCGTCACCGGTGTCCATTCCGACAAGGACGTCAGGGGCCTCAGAGGGGGTCAGGTGGCGCACCACGTGCGCCAACTCGCCTGGAGCGAGCTTGCAGCCTCAACCAGCTCCGTGGCTGAACTGTGTCAGTCGCCGCATGATCCACCCCCTTTCGATACGAGTGCTGTCGTCGAAGGGTATGCGATCAGTGGCCGACCAGCGTGGCCACTGCCTCGAGCAGCCGCTCGACATCGTCGTGGCCAATGTAGATACAGACACCGGCACGGACGGCACCATCGTCGGCATCGAGGCCGAGTGGCCCCATTGCCTCAACTGCGTAGTTGTGGCCGTCCCAGACCGCCACCATCTCCTCGGCCAACCCTGTGGCCACCTGCAGGGGTGTCTGGCCATCGACCAGAAACATGGTCGTCGGAGCCCGGTCGACGAGATCCGCCGGGCCCACCACCCTCACCCCGGGCATGTCATGGAGGCCGGTCAGCAGGTGGCCGAAAACCGCCTCTTCGTGTTCGATCACGGCAGCCATGGTGGTCTCAAGTAGGAATCGTGCTGCGGCGTCGATTCCTGCCATGGCCTCCCATGAGGGAGTGCCGTACTGGAACCGACCAGGCCCGGAATCTGGAGCTGGCCTCACCTTGTAGGCGGGCAGCGAGTCGAGCAGGTCGGGCTCGACCCACATGATTCCGGCGTGTGGTCCGTACCACTTGTATGAGGAGGTCGTGAACACGTCGCATCCGATTGATTCCACATCGATTCTGCGATGCGGAGTCAGGTGGACACCATCCACAACCACCCGGGCACCGGCAGCGTGTGCGGCCCTGGTGATCTCGGTCGTGTCAGGGATGGCGCCGATGGCGTTTGAGGCTCCGGTTACCGCAACCCATCTGGTGGCAGGCCCCATCAGATCGACCACGGCATCGGTGTGCAGGCGGCCGCTGTCCGGATCGAGGCCAGCCATGCGAACGGTGGCGCCGGTGTCACGGGCAGCGAGCAGCCAGGGGGCCAGGTTCGAGTCGTGGTCCAGTTCGGTGCAGATGATCTCGTCGCCGGGGCCCAGGTCGGCGGCGACTGCCCGAGTGAGGGCCATCATGTTGGCGGTTGTGCTGGGGCCGAAGACCATCCCGGACGGGTCCGCACCCAGAAGTTCGCCCACCGTGGCGCTCACCCTTTCGGTCAGGGCGTCACATTCCCGGGCTGCGGGGAACGCACCGTGGCTATTGGCGTTGTTTCCGCTGCGCTGCCAGTCGGCAACCGCTTCGATCGAGGCGTCCACGGCCTGGGTACCGGCCGGGCCGTCAAAACGGCTCCAGCCATCGGATAATCCGGGAAATCGTCGCCTGATGTCGGTTAGGCCTGTCATCCTCGGGCACGCTAATAGAGCTACAACGTCCACGGTGGACAGGAGGGTTGGGACTTGGAGTCCAAGGAGGTCGAGACTGCACGACGGATCGCCGACACGATCCATGCTGGTTTCGTCGACTACGTCGCCGGGTTCAACCTCATCTCGCGCCGCGCCAGGAGCCACTTCGAGAGGCGCGAGTGGTCGCTGCAGGAGGCTGATGCCGCCGAGAGGCTGAACCTGCACAATGAACGGGTCCTAGAGACAGTTGCCCTCGTGAAGGATCTGCTCGGCATCATGCCCGACCGGCGTGGCGAGTGGCGCCTTGCCCGCGGGCACTTCAAGCACCGCATCGCCGAGAGGGCCGACATGGTTCTCGCTGAGACGTACTTCAACTCGGTCACCCGGCGTGTGTTCACGACCATCGGTGTGGACAACGACGTCGAGTTGAGATGGTTCGGTGCCACAAGCGTGCCCCGTGGCGAGGCCACTGCCGAGATGTTCACCTCCCTCAGCCGCACACGCGACTCGGCAGCCCTGATCACCTCGATCCTCGACTCATACCAGTTCGACGCACCATGGGCCGATCTGGAGGGGGACGCTCGCAGGGTCGCAGCCCGGCTGGACTCGTTCCTCCTCGAAACCTGGGACGGTCTCGAGGTCGACTGCGTCGACATGCTCAGACCGGTGTTCTTCAGGAACAAGGGTGCCTACCTGATCGGGCGCTTGAGACAGCTGAACCGGATCGCCCCGATCGTGCTGCCGATCATCCACGGTGAGGACGGTCTGAGGGTCGACAGCCTCCTCCTGACCGAGTTGCAGGTCAGCCGTCTGTTCAGCTTCACCAGGTCCTACTTCTTCGTGGAATGGCCGAACCCTGCCGAACTCGTCGGGTTCCTCAAGTCGCTTCTTCCGATGAAGTCCCTGGCGGAGTTGCACACCGCCATCGGCTTCCCCCAGCACGGCAAGACCAGCCTCTACCGGTCCCTCTACCGACACCTCGAGAACTCAAACGACAAGTTCGTACTCGCCCGGGGGACCCCGGGAATGGTCATGTCGGTATTCACGCTGGTGTCTTTCAACGTGGTCTTCAAGATCATCAAGGACCACTTCGACCCGCCTAAGAACACCACAAGAGATGCGGTCATGCGCCGCTACAAACTCGTCTACAACCACGACCGGGTAGGCCGCATGGTCGACGCCCAGGAGTTCGAGAACCTCTCCTTTGACCGCGACAGATTTGACCCGGCCCTACTTGAACAACTTCTCGACGAGGCGAGCGGATCGGTTCATGTAAAGGGCGACCAGGTGGTGATCAGACACGTCTACACAGAGCGGCAGGTCTACCCGCTGAACCTCTACCTGCGTGAAATGTCGGCCGACAAGGCCGAGGCTGCTGCCCTCGACTGGGGAGCCGCCATCAAGGACCTGGCTGTCGCAAACGTCTTCCCCGGCGACCTGTTCACCAAGAACTTCGGCGTGACCCGCCACGGCAGCGTCGTGTTCTACGACTATGACGAGTTGTCGCTCCTCGAGGAGTGCAGGTTCCGTGTGATCCCCGAATCCGACGACCATGAACTGGAAATGTCATCACAGGTCTGGTTTGCAGTCGAGCCCGGCGACGTCTTCCCGGAGCAGTTCCCTACCTTCATGAGGTTTCCCAGAGACGTTCCCGACTCGATCTGGGACCGGTTCTGTGAGGTGCACGGCGATCTGTTCACTGCCGACTACTGGACAGGTGTACAGGAGCAGTTGGCCCTTGGTGACCTGCCCGACTTCTACCCGTATCCGCAGCGTCTCCGATTTCGTCGCCGGTCGACCGAGGCCGCAGAGTAGGGTCGCCGCCGTGTCCAGACCGGTTGAGATCGCACCATCTGTCCTGCCTGCCGACTATTCAAAGTTGGGTGCAGAGTGCGTTGCTCTCCAGGATGCCGGCGTCGACCGCATCCAGTGGGACGTCATGGACGGCGTGTTCGTACCCAACCTCACGTTCGGACCCGACGTGATCGCCTCGATCCGACCCCATGTCGATGTGACGTTCGAAGCCCACCTGATGGTCGTTGAGCCAGACCACCTTCTCCACCGATATGTCGAGGCAGGTTGCGACATCGTGATCGTGCACGCTGAGGCCTGCACCCATCTCCACCGCACGCTGGCCCACATTGCCGAACTTGGCGCCACCCCGGGTGTGGCCCTCAACCCCCATACCCCAGCCAACGTGATCAGCCACGTCCGTGACCTGCTCGGCATGGTGCTCGTGATGACCGTCAACCCAGGCTTCGGCGGGCAGGCCTATATCGACACCATGGAGCCCAAGGTCGCCGAGGTGGCCTCCCTGCTGGAGGGCTTTGACTGCGACATCGAGGTCGACGGCGGCATCGGACCAGACACCGTCGCTGGAGCAGCCGCCGCCGGGGCAAACGTGCTGGTATCGGGCAGTGCCCTCTACCGTGACCCCGCTGGCCTTGAACACGCTGTCACCGACCTGAGGCAACGGGCCGAGGCCGCAAGGGCCTGACCGGGGCCGTAACCCAACACCGGTAGAGCCACCGGGCGATCGCACCGCGCCGCTACCCTGCCCCCTCATGGACACACCCCAGCACCCGGTCTCCGAGGCCGACGGCCCCGACCTTGCACGCTTTGACGTCTTCAACCGTCTCCTCAAGGACCGCATCGTCTTCCTCGGCACCGATGTCAACGACGACGTTGCCAACTTCCTGATCGCCCAGATGTTGTTTCTCGAGGCCCAGGATCCCGACAAGCCAATCTGGCTCTACATCAACTCACCAGGTGGGTCGGTTACCGCCGGTATGGCCATCTACGACACCATGCAGTTCGTGGGCCCTGAGGTCGGAACTATCTGCATGGGTCTCGGTGCCTCGATGGGCCAGTTCCTCCTCTGTGCCGGCGCCCCCGGGAAGCGCTACGCACTACCCCATGCGCGCATCATGATGCATCAGCCCCTTGGTGGCGTTCGTGGCGATGCCTCCGACATCGCAATCCAGGCTGAGCAGATGGCCGCCACCAAGAAGCTTCTGCAGGAACGCATTGCCCAGCACACGGGCCAGAGCGTCGAGACCGTCGAGTCCGACAGCGACCGTGACCGCTGGTTCACTGCCGAGGAGGCATGTGAATACGGCATCATCGACCAGGTGATTGCCCGGCGTGGAGAGATGCGCTGAGCGTCACAACCCCCACCTCACTCCACGCCCCCGACACATATAGGGGCTCGGAGCCGGGGTGCGACGTAGGCTGGGTTCCTGCGGACGTGGCGGAACTGGTAGACGCACCGGCTTTAGGTGCCGGCGCCGAGAGGCGTGGGGGTTCGAGTCCCTCCGTCCGCACGTGAACGAGGTCGACCCCACCCTGCGTGCGCTGATCGATGCCGCCCCCGTTGGCATGGCGCTTCTCGACGCCGACGGCCAGCCCCGGTACGCCAACCACAGGTGGGTGGCGATGACGGGTTTCTCCCCTGAGAGCCAGGGCACCTCAGAGTGGACCGAATGCGTTGATCTCGATGGCCGCGACAACTTTGTGACCGACCTGGCGCTGTCCCTCTCAGACGGGACCGCTCTTCGTGGCCGTCTCAGGCTCAGTACCCGTGCCGGCATCATTCGATGGGTGGACCTCACGACGACTCCGATTGCCAGCGGAGAACCCGACTCAGGCGGAGCGCTGATGGGCATCTCCGACATAACCGATGAGGTGGACGAGGCCCGCCGTGCCCACGAGCTGACAAGGGTTCTTGAAGCCAGCCCCGACCTGGTGGCGATCCTTGACCCGCTGGGCCGAAGCCTCGTGTGGGCAAACGATGCGATGCGCCGCCACCTGGGCGGTGGCGACGTGTCTGGAAAGGTCCTGCTGGACCACCTTGACGGCTGGTCGCAGGCCCGTCTGGCTGCCACCGCACTCCCCGAGGTTCGCACCTCGGGAACCTGGAGCGGCGAGCTGCGTCTTGCCCGCCGGACCGGCGGCACGGTACCGATGTCGGCCCTGCTCGTATCCCACCGTGACCCTGACGGAGCGATTGACGCGATCTCGATGGTCGGAAGGGACCTGACAGACCTGCATGCCGCCCAGCAGCGCGTCGAGGCTTCCGAAATCCGCCTGGCTGCCCTGGTGGAGCATGCCTCCGATCTAGTGCTTGTCGTCAGCGAGTCTGGCGACATCGTCTATGCCAGCCCGGCCGTTGCCCATGTGCTGGGCCGTGAGGCGGTCGAGTTGGAGGGTGTGCCGGTCGTCGACCTGGTGCATCCCGAGGACCACGACGGCCTGGCTGAGCGGACCGCTGAGGTCCTTGCGACACCGGGCATGTCACCGGCCTTTGAGGCCCGGGTTGCCCATGCCGGCGGCGGCTGGCGCTACATGGAGATCGTCGCAACCAACCTTCTGGGCAATCCAGCAGTTGACGGAATCGTAGTGAACGCCCGAGATGTGACCGAAAGGGTCGAGGTCGCTGCCGAACTGGAGGAACGCGCCTTCCACGACGAGTTGACCGGGCTGCCCAACCGCGCCTTCCTCCTAGACCGCCTCGCCGATGCCCTTCACAGGGCTGCACGCCATGACCGCATGGTCGGCGTGTTGTTCCTCGACCTTGACCGGTTCAAGGTCGTCAACGACTCCCTCGGCCACGGGTCAGGCGATGACCTGCTCCGTGAGGCGGCCCACCGGCTCTCCCAGACGGTTCGTCCCGGTGACACCGTTGCCAGGCTTGGTGGTGACGAGTTCGTTGTTCTCATCGGCGACATGTTGCGCACCACCGACGCCCTTGTTGCAGCTGAGCGGGTGCGGGCGTCCCTGTCCCGTCCTATGCAACTCGGCAGCGAGTCGACAGTGGTTACCACGAGCATCGGTGTGGCTATCGGGTATGGGCAGGAGGCGCCGGCCGACCTGCTCCGCGATGCCGACACGGCCATGTACCGCGCAAAGGACCAGGGACGCGACCGGGCCGAGCTCTTCGACGACCACCTGCGTGCCCAGGCAGTCAGACGACACTCCGTCGAACAGGAGTTGCGCCTCGCTCTCGACGAGGGTCGCATCGAGGTTCACTTCCAGCCGGTGGTCCGAATCTCTGACGGTGCCGTCACCGGTGCCGAGGCACTCGCCAGGATCCGTGGGGCCGGAGGCGAGTTGCTCATGCCTGATCAGTTCATCGACATCGCCGAGGACAGCGGTCTCATCGCACAGTTGGGTGGGCGTGTCGTTGCCATTGCCCTGGAGCGGCTGTCGTCGTGGGGCAAGCGGGGTGGAGAGGACCTGAGCATCGCCGTGAACGTCTCGGCACGCCAGTTGGCGGATTCGGCCTTTCCCGAACTGGTCAGTGCGGCAATTGAGGCAAACGGCGTCTCGCCGGAGCAGGTGGCACTTGAGTTCACCGAGTCGGCCCTGATCGCCGCCAACCCTGTGACCGAGAAGGTCCTCGGCGACCTCACGGCGCTTGGGGTCCGGATCGGCCTTGACGACTTTGGAACGGGGTTCTCGTCGCTGGCCTACCTGAAGCGTTTCCCGATCGACTTCGTGAAGATCGACAGGTCGTTCGTGGCGGGTCTCGGATCCGACGACGATGACACGGCCATCGTGACGGGAACGGTGGCGTTGGCCCAGGGACTCGGGTTACAGGTTGTCGCCGAGGGGGTCGAGACCCGGTCCCAGCTGGAGTACCTGCAGAGGCTCCGCTGTGACCTGGCACAGGGCTTTCACTTCTCTGAGCCGGTCACCGACGCCGAGTTCGACCGGTTCCTCGGAAACTCCCGGGAGCAGACACCAATCTCGCTCAACTAGCCGGGTTCCGATACCCGTTGGGTGTCGAGCATCTCAACCAGCGCCCGGAGTGCCCGTCCACGGTGGGAGAACCTGTGCTTGTCGTCTCCCATCTCAGCGAACGTGGCACCGTCACCCTCGACCGGGGTGAACACCGGGTCGTATCCGAAGCCCCCTTCACCTGACGGGGTCTCGGCAATCCGGCCCTCTACTGTTCCGGTGGCAACGAGTTCTCTGCCGTCCGGGTAGCGAACCATCGCAACAGTTCTGAACCGTGCGGTCCGCATTGCGGGAACTACCCCGGACAGGTCGGCCATCAACTTCGCCAGGTTGTCGGCGTAGTCGGCACCTTCGCCGGCGAAACGGGCTGACCGGATACCGGGTTCACCGCCAAGAGCATCGACGAAGAGGCCCGTGTCGTCCGCAACGGCTGCCAGACCGGTGGCACTGCACACGGCCACGGCCTTGAGCCGTGCGTTCTCCTCGAGTGTGTCGCCGTCCTCGACAACGTCAGGAAGACCCACGGGACGCGGAAGAACCTCGGCAATACCCTCAAGCAACAACTCCATTTCGGCGACCTTGTCAGGGTTGGCGCTTGCCAGCACCAGGCGGGGTCGCTCCACTGGATACCTCAGGTTGATCGTTGCGCCGGTGGTTCAGCTAGCACTTCGCGCTGCATCTCCACGATCCTGGCGATGCCTCCGGCGGCAAGGTCGACAAGTGAGTCCAACTGGGACCTGTCGAAGGACTCTCCCTCGGCCGTTCCCTGAACCTCGACGAAGTTACCCGAACCGGTCATGACGACGTTGAAGTCCACCTCGGCGGTGGAATCCTCGATGTAGGGCAGGTCCAGGCGGGCCTCGCCTTCGATGATGCCTACCGAGATGGCCGCAAGTTCATCGGTGAGGGGGTGCTGTTCGATTTCTCCGGCGGAGACCAGACGGGTGAGGGCGTCGTGGAGGGCCAGATAGCCGCCACAGATCGAGGCGGTACGCGTGCCGCCATCGGCCTGGAGGACATCGCAGTCGACGGTTACCTCGCGTTCTCCGAGAATGTCCAGGTCTGCAACCGCCCTCAGCGACCTGCCGATGAGGCGTTGGATCTCCTGGTCGCGGCCTGACACCCGCCGCCTGATCCGCTCGTTGCTGGAGCCCGGAAGCATCGAGTACTCAGCGGTGACCCATCCCCGGCCCGTGTTCTTGAGCCAGCGCGGAACGCCGTCGCCGATCGATGCCGTGCAGAGAACCCGGGTGCGTCCGAATGTGACCAGGCATGCACCATCTGCCATTTCCGTGAAGTCGCGTTCAAAGCTGAGTGGGCGCAGTTCGTCGTTGACGCGTCCGTCTGGTCGCACAGGGCCTCCTGTCTAGCCATCCGACGGGCGGATGGCGTTCTTGTCGAGGCCTCAGCCTAGAAGTAGATGGTGGACTCGGTGTCGGCCGTGACCTGTGCGATGTCGCCGGTCCATGCACCGGTCGACAGGTACTTCCAACCGGCGTCGCTGACGAGGAACACGATTACCGCCTCGCCGCCCTCGGAGGCAACCCTCTCGGCCACCCTGAGGGATCCGGCGAGGGCCGCACCAGCCGAGAGCCCTGCGAAGATCCCGCACCTGTCGGCGAGACGACGGGCGCACTCGATGGACTCCCTCGGCCTGACGATTCGCTTTCCGTCGAGCAGGTCGTTTCCTCCCCACTTCTCAAATACCGGGGGGATGAAGCCGTCCTCGAGGCTGCGCAGCCCCTGGACCTGCTCGCCGGCGGGCGGCTCGACGGCCAGCACCTGGACCTCGGGCCGGTTTTCCTTCAGGTAACTGCCGATACCCATGAGCGTGCCGCCGGTTCCAAGGCCGGCCACGAAGTGGGTGATGTCGGGGACGTCGCGGAGGATCTCGGGGCCGGTCATCTCGTAGTGGGCACGGGGGTTGGCCTCGTTCCCGTACTGGTAGAGGAACACCCAGTCGGG
>Ga0208641_1000083_pt1 | contig 69895 bp, 67 predicted proteins | sample ETN02SmetaG_2_FD_185789 | JGI IMG/M metagenome (GOLD analysis project Ga0208641, IMG submission 185789) | Marine microbial and viral communities from oxygen minimum zone, Eastern Pacific Ocean - ETNP2014F10-02SV253 (SPAdes) (version 2) | ecosystem: Environmental > Aquatic > Marine > Oceanic ... | reverse complement strand
TTTTATCTGAAGGATGACACAGGATCAACATATGTTGGACAGGGTCATGGCTTTGGAGAAGTCGCCATGCAGATTGTTGGCGGTGAAGAACACGGTATCGACATGGCCTATAATGGCGATGACGAGCAGTTACAAAACCGGGCAACTAACGTCTCTAATGACGATGGTTCTGAATACCCAGTTCACTTCAACGACAACGACCGAGATGGCAAGCTGTCTGCTGGAGACCAGTTTCTGGTCTACGGTAACGGTAACGCAGCTAGTGGACCAGCAAGCGACAACTGGAGATTAGATATCCAGTTTGACGCAAGTGGAGACATAATCGGCTCCGCTAAGATGCTGTAAGCTTAGTTAGCGAAAAACGACGTTAGGCAGGGGAACGCACAGCTCCCCTGTCTTTCTGTTAGTAAGACTGCTGTGTATTTTTTTTGATTAGCGAAGCTTCTGTCTCAGTAGTCATATAGCCCAATATCTTGAGTGATTATTATGAGTGAAAAAGAAGAAAAACAAAAATTGCCTACAGCCATTCTTGCTATCCTTTTCTTGTTATTTGCGCTCAGACCTGAAGAAGGCTATCTTCAAAGGCTAGATTTTCTTATATTCCTAATTGCGAAGGGTCTTTTATTAGAAAATATTTTTCTTTTTGAGGTTTTCTCTTTACTTGTATTATTCCCTATTTTCATCTTATTGTATATTTTCCGAAACCCTCTTGGTCGAGCTATCAACAGAAATATGCACTCAATAATAGCTAAAGATTTGATAGAAGAATTCGATAAAAGTGGCGACAGTCAACTTTCTAGAGAGGAAGCAAAAGGTTTTTTTGATACTATCTTGGAAGACTTGGATGAAAGTGCAAGGAATAGTTTTGATTCAGACTCTCTTTTTGAGAAATACGATTCTGATAAAGATGGAAAATTAAATGGAAACGAATTAACTTCTTTAATACTTGAAGTTTTTGCTTACTATCAAGATAAAACTATTGAAGAATTTCCAGTTAGCAATTGGGATAGTAATACTGACGCTCAAGAGCAAACCCTTGAAGATTTTCCAGTAAGTGTTTGGGATAGTAATAATGACGCACAGGAAATAGTAGATTGGTATAATCATAAGTCTAGAGAGAGAAAATCAGTGGATGATCTTTTGAAAGAATGCAATATATCTTCTTTTAATTCTAAAAGTGATGCTCGAGTACTGCTTGCACATGCAAAAGAATTGCTAAAAGCAAGTAAACCTATTGATACGGTGTTATCAGATAAAGTTTTACCCTCTAAGGATGAAATCGGTAAACTGGATAGACTATACAGTGAAGGATATCTTTCTAAGGATCGTTACGAGCGCCTTAAGCAAGATTTAAGCCGTTAACGTCTGGAACGATAGCTGACGTAGGCCAGTCCAGCTACGAGTCCAACAACTACCAGTGCAGCCATCTTGAGTGTTGAATTAGTACTCTCCTCAGGTGCATTCTCTACAGACACGCTTATGGCCCGCTCATTGTTTTCAGAATCAGCCTCATCAATCGCATTATCAGGATCTATCCAAACTTTCAATGCATGACTTCCTGCAGTAGATGTCCAAGTTGCATTAACGGTGACATCGTTACCGCTACCATCGAAAACAGCGGTGGTCAGATTTATCGCCTCTCCATCAGCATAGAAGACCACTGGAACATAGTGTGACCCGGAATGATTGACCAGGTTTGTTATTGTCGCAGTGAGAGTAACCTCGGTTCCATGTGAAGGAACTTCTGGATTCCATGTTATTTCACTTATTTCAAAGTCGGGTTCTGGTTGTTCAATGGGTGTAACCGTGACTGCAAATGGATGTGAGATATCATCCACTTCGTTATTGCTACCATCAGACCAGGAAATATCAACATAGAAGACCTCCCAGACCTTGGGCACGACTCCCTCATTGGGTGTGATAGATAGTACAGTTTCTATTTCAGTACCGTTGGATATACTGAGTTTGTTGGGCTCAAAGAAGGCCGTCCAGTTCTGAGGAATATTATCAATAGTGGGTTCGAATATGGCATTCAAGTGTCCTGTTCCCGTCACACTGAATGTGAATATGGCTGCCTGATCAATAGGAATTTCCTCCGCAACCGTATCTAATGAGACCACTATCCCCCTCATTAGTTTCTTTTCCATCAGTTCAGTCTGGTCAATTCCATCCATATCATCTGTGATATTGATATTCTTGTCCAGAGTATAGACATAATCGTCACTACCCGATAGATCTTGGTATTCAGCATTGAAACTATATTCTCCTGCAGGCATCCAGATATTGATACCATCATCAACCACACCTATTTCGAAGCTGAAATTCACCCCATCAATCTCGACTTGGCCCAGGTCAACAGGTTCTAAAGTCTCTTCAGAGAGATAATTGATATTGTAATTCACGCCACGAGTAAGTGATGGACTCAGACTGCTGGCCTCACTAAGTTCCAAGGCCCCGACGTTGACATAGCTGGTACCTTCTGTAGTATATGCCCATGTCTTGTAAGCTCCAGTTTCCAAGTAGATCAAGTAGCTACCATCGATCTCGGAAGAGGTACTTGATTCGATTCTGCTACCATCCACACTCCAGATCTCCAATTGCGAATCGGGCAGAAGTTCGTTTGCGTCAGCTTCACCGTCAAAATCACGGTCATAGAATATTGTCCCAGAGACCCTGACCTTCCATTCAGCATCACGCTTGAAAAGCTGATCTCCTTTACCGGCCTTCACATACATGTTCTGTTTTGACAACTTGAATTGATCAGCACCTTCATTCTGGGTCTCATCGATTTCAATTTCATAGGTTTTTGGAATCATATCCGATATGATTACCCTTCCACCCTCATCGGTAACATGGGCAAAGTTTCCACCAGTAGTGGCGGTGAATACCACCGTCACTCCAGTCAATGGAACAATGCTACCTGTTGCGTTCTGATAAGTTATCTCCAAAGTTATATTGACCATTTTGGGGATTAAGTTAATTTCACCGTAGTAATCATTCTGGCCATTAATCTCAACAGTACCAGTGAATTTCTCATAACCATCTTGCTCCACGATGACACCATACGTTCCATATGGAAGGTCCAGCCTTCCATACTCGTCACCAGCTCCGAACAAGCCTTCATCTTCAATGGTATCCTCGACAAACGTAACACCTTCTTCTGATACGAATTGAATCCTGACCGAACGATCGTTGATCACGCTATTATCTGCGTCAGATTTCACATCTCCTCTAATGGAGCCCTCATCTTTCAGTTCGAGGTTGAAGACGGTAGGCCCGTCAAGCTCTAGGAGTCCACCAAAACTGAAGTGTTTGTTACTCATTCCATCCTGGAATGTAACATAGTAATCTCCAGCTTCCAAATAACTTGAATATCCTTCGAATGTGTTTGAGTCAAGGACAGTTATATTGTCAAAGTCATCAACTGGTCTAAGTATGACCATACCTGCCTTGGGCGTTCCATCCACCAATTCACTTACACCTGATACTCTGTAGGTTAGTTCAGTGTCCACATCTCCTATATCAAATGTCGAGGTACCCAGTGGAAGGGTCATTTGATCCTGTACCCAGTATCGACTTCCTTCCTCATCTTCATACGAGAATGTATAGATGTAGTCCTCAGGAGGTAAGCTGATATCAAAATGACCGTCTGAGTCTGTCTGGAAGGTCAGATTGTACTGCCATGGATTCAACTTTGGGGCGAAAGACAAATCAGCATTCGCGATTCCTTCCCCATCGTGGACTAGTCTTCCGGATACATCAACTGGTATTCTTTCCACTTCCAATAATATTTCTTGAAGGTTGTTCAGACTCAATTTATCGGTTTCTACTTTATCATCCTCTGGACCATAATACATAGTATCCAAGGTGTATCCAAATTTGTTTATTTCGATTTGATAATCACCAAGAGGTAGAGGTATTTGTGTGATTTGTTTTGTAACCCAGAAACTTATTTCACCAGCTGCCGAACTGAATTTTACAGTTCCATCCAGTGTTAGAATTTCACCCATGTGGTCCTCGTAAAAAATAACCATAGCATCCTGTCCCGTTACTGCAGGCAGGTCGATACCTTCTGCATTTCTATTTACCTGAATTTTTTTCAGAGCCACCAGATTCTGATTATCAGTCAAAGCATGTGACCATGCACTATAATCACCTTCAGGAATTATAATCTCATATCTTCCTTCATAAGAAGTGCTCGTTGAGGTACTTCCGCTTCCTGAATCAAATACAACATATGTCTCACCATGTCCCTTTTCACCTTTATCAGGTCCGAATAGGCCGTTTCCATCCAAATCACCAAATAAGATTCCTTCTATCGTATGTCCCGGGCTCATCTCAGCATCAATCGGTTCAGCGTAGGTCTCACTGTCTACCAGATCTAGATAGGCAAGTGTTGTTTGGTTAGTCTGATGAATGGTATAGAGATCATAAGTTCCCCTTGGTAGGACAGTTGCAAAGTACCCATCCTCTGTAGTGAAGACGTTGTCACTGTATTGTCCATCAATATTACGGATCGTCATTTGCTCATTACCAATGGGGTTATTGTTATGTGATAAGATTCCTTCAAGCCTGAAACCAGGCATCAAAGAACCATTGAAACTTCTGGTCTCACCCTTGTTGATTTCTGCCACCATAGTATTGTTGGTCCATCCCGTGAATACGTTTTCTGAATCCATCCTCAGAGTATATTTTCCAGGAAGGAGATTGTTGAAACAGAAGGATATCATATCATCGATATAATCACTTATACATTCTGAGGTATGGTACGAGCTACTCAAGAATGTGTTCTCGCTGATACTGTTGTTTGTATGGTCATACAGGGATACAGTGACTACCTCTGATCCAAGTCCCTCATCTGTGAACTTACCCCAGATTGCCCCAGGTTCTAGCCCATCATCAACTGTAACATCTTGGCCTGCCTGTACGGCAGCAGTTCCAAGGTATGATTTCAGGTCCAGATGATGTCCATCAATCACTGCGGTCACCTTGTATTCACCAGGTGCCAGACCTTCGAATTTGTAATTTCCATTGGAGTCCGTGGTGACGGAGTTGATAACACCAGAACGAATATTTCGGGCTTCTATTGTAATAAGTGGAATAGCAACTTCATCGGCCCCGAATTCTCCATCCTTGTCAGAGTCCCAGTACAATCTGCTGGAGATGGATGCCGCTTCAACTTCCAGATCGAGGTTGATGTCAGATGGGGCCTGACGCATTGCCTGTTCCTCTGATATAATTATATTTTCTTTCGTTATCAATATGTTGTTAGATGTCTTGAATATCTTTTCACGATCAGCCTCAGGATATCCCATTGAAACAGCTAAGGTCAGGTTCCCAGCAGGTACCAGTATACTGTATTTTCCGTCAGCTTCAGTCGTAACCGTAGCATGTGGAACCCTGTTCTCATCCAGAACAGTCACATTGGCATTGGCAACAGGATCTCCGTTTGGAGTAGAGATTGTCCCATAGATGGTTGCGCAGTCATAGTATTTCAGAATTCTGAGACCTGAATTACTGTGCACCATCTTGAAGTGAGTCATATTCCATCCAAATAGAGGCGGGAGGCTCTGATCCTGCCCAATTGTGCCATAGATACCAGGTATCCCATCGCTGATATCTCTGCCGATATCGGGTGCTGACCAACCTATGAATGCCCGGAAGAATGTTGAATTAAGGAATTTATCCTTGTAAACCAGAGTCTGGTCAGTGACCTGAATACTAGGATTCTCCGTTACTATATCGATAGCTTCCGCAAAGGGTACAGTTCGGCCATCAGATAGAACGGCCTCAACGTCAAAGAAATTACTGATGTCATAATCTGCCAGAGTTACCGGAGCGTACAGAATACCTGTATTGTCAGCTGAATAGGGCATTAATCTTGTGTCTGCAGCGAAGTAACGGATGGAATGACCCGTAGCCTGTTCAACTTCCCACATCAGGTCCGCAATCTGGCTCTTTTCAATAGTCATAAGAATTGGCTTTCCAGCTCTTATGGCTGCATTCTTCTTGTGAACATCCTGATCGCTTCCGTCAGCTTTCTTGGGGATATAGTCCTCAGGATTCATAATAATGGTCTCAAATTCAGTTATATTGTCTTCAGACAAGTGTCCCAGGAGAATATTGCGAATTTCGGCATTGAATTTCCCAGTGTCCCGGTCAACTTCCGGTTCCAATAGCCTGTACAGCAGTAGGGCCATGGCCTCATGTTCGGACTGCGATGCGATGAAATTACCTGCTATCTGATATCCAAACTGGAAATTATCCGCTACTGTTGGATGCTCACCAATATCAATTGCCCAGAACCCATAATCCCACCATGATATGAAACCAGGGCGATCCTCAGGTTTCAGATTGGTATCCTGTTCAGATAGCCATCCCAGCCCCTCAATCCAATAGTTTGAAGGGAAGGAAGGTCCAGTGTTACCCATGTACCAGAGTTGATTATTGGTCTTGTTGTACATTCCGGTGACTCCGGCCGGGTAGAGACTGGTGTTAGTCTTTTCATCATTCATATATTCGTCAGGTCTCAGGAAATCATAACTCAGAAAATCATAAACTGCAACATCATGGTCCTTCTTGTCTTCAAAGGGTACAGCAGCATCATATCCATAGAAAGTGTTAGGAAGGAAAATAAAAAGTCCAACAAACATCACAATCAGAGGTCTTCTGACTTCAAAGGCTTTTCTGAGTCCGCTTAACCTGTCGCGGAAGCGGTATTGGTCCTCCCCCTGAGCATCCATATGCCCAATCACCATTACCAATGCCAGTAGGATAATAGTAGCCAACAATCCGATCCAGATGCCTACAGTGAAGAATAACCATACACCAGCTATAATAGAAACCAGTGCTAGCCAGAAGAACACATCTCCACGCTTACCCCAGAATGCCTTCCAGGCAACTATTACGGAGGGAAAATCAGCCCATTGAATAATCAACCAGGTCATCCATCCACTGATAAGTGAAACAACAGGCGTTGCATTGAAAATAAATCGAACCGCAGATTGGGCCATATAGATTGAGACCAAAGCCCAGATCATTACGAACAAGTAATCTTTCTTCCAGATACTCTGATTGAAAAGCTGGTAAGCCATCCAGACTATACCAAAAAGAGCAAGCCAAATCGACACAGGACCAAAAGCAAAGACGAAGTCAGCAAATTCCGGTGGCTGAGCCTCCGCAATCGTATCGAACAATTTAGTCCTTACGAAATACCCCTGCCCGCTGAACAGAAGGAATCCAAGTTCCTTAAACACATATGTCAGAAGAAGGTAAATTGCAGCAGCCATTCCGATTGAGGAACCTATCACCAGAAGCCACGGTAGATCTCTGGTCGTGACCATCAGCGCCGATAGCATGACGTATCCGAGTAGGATATAGGCCGGAGCTTCCCACCAGGTTCCAACAAATCCCATTGTGTGGTAGTAGGGGTAGGAAAGGAGGACAGGCATTGCCATTGTCACTAGACCCACTGATGCAGTTGTTAGACTATCAACTCTCCGAAAAGCGTTGATCAGCATCTGAAAGCCAAGATAGATTGCAATAATTCCCATGATGTATGGGAAACCTTTCCAACTCAGTGCAATCATGGTAATCGTAATTCCAGAAAGTCCAGCATATCCTAAGGCCAGTCTTTCAGTCTCAACAAAGCTCAATATTCCTTTCTTGATTTCTTCCCAATCTGACCAGTTGGAGACCCATTTCCGATCATTGGCTACAGTCAAGGCCCTCATGAAGAAGAAAAACGCAGTCGTACCAAGCAATATGACGTACGAATCGTGGTCAGCTAAGGCCAGACTTGAGTGACTTATGTGACCCGAGTTGACACCAATCAGGAAAGCACCAATCAATCCGGCCTCTTTTCCGAACTGGGCTCTACCAATGGCATATACTGGAAAGATAATCAAAGCCCCATAGATTGCCGGTAGAACTTCCATGGACCACCAAACAGATTCTTCAGTCGATTCGAAGAATGGTGATATTGCCAATCCAATAATCGCAATAGACCAATCAAACAGAGGAGGTCGGTTGTTATTGGCCCCATAGGGGTAGTTCAACATAGGGTCTCTTTGGAGATGTTCACCATTCTCCACCACATAGTCAACGACTCGCTTGTGGTAGTAGGGGTCACTACCTCCCGTTAATTCGAAACCCTCATCCAAAATAGTGGTAGTAGCAGGTTCGAGTGTCCAGGCCGTCCTGATGTAGAGAGAAAAAAGGAATATTGCAAGCAATGCCAAAACCGTAGACCAGTTTACTTTCTCAACTTTACGGGGTTGAACCTCTTTTTCTTCAGAGCCAGCTCTTCCAAAAGCTGAAGAGAAGCGAGGGCGAAAGCGGCTTTTTGACTTAGCGTCACGTCTACGACGTGTTTGTCTTGCCATTGATGTTATGTCCTTTTTGTCTCAAAGAATTCTGAGACGGAGTGGGCGCCACTCGGATGGTTATATAAGCTCTACTCTAAAAATCGTGCCTAATTAGGTGGTAGAATCGTTCCAGTACAATCACCAAAACCTATTCGATATCCATCACCTTGGCACCAGCCTCTCAATGTTACAGTATCTCCATCATCCAGGGATTTTCTCTCATCACCGTTCGATAGTTTAATCGGCTTGGTCCATAACCAAGACAATTCCAGCATCGAACCTCGGTTGTCTTTGCCAGGTCCTGAGATAGTTCCACTAGCCAGAAGATCACCTGTACGGAGGTTACAACCCGTGATTGTATGGTGTGCAATCTGTTGGCTCATATTCCAATAAAGATAATTGTAATTGCTGGATGATATCAGCTGGTCCGAATCCATATTCTCAGTTTTGAGATAGATTTCCAGATTAATGTCGAAGGTACTGTCTTTGGTATTTCTCAGATATTCAAGGGGTTTGGGGTCTTGTTTAGGGCCACTGCATCGGAACGGTTCTAGGGCCTCTAATGTGATTATCCATGGAGAAAGGCTCGTTGCAAAATTCTTTGCCAGAAATGGCCCTAAAGGTTGGTATTCCCAAGTTTGGATGTCTCTAGCTGACCAATCATTCACAAGGGCTAATCCGAATACATAATCTTCAGCGGCATTGACAGAGACAGCTTCACCCAGACTGTTACCAGCTCCGATGAGAACTCCCATTTCAAGTTCAAAATCCAGTCGTTCACTATTCCCAAAAGAGGGAGCTGGCGCATCAGGAGCCTTGGTCTGCCCCTTTGGCCGCACTATATCTGTGCCACTGAGAATGACCGATGATGCTCGACCATGATAAGCGACAGGCAAGTGTAGCCAATTCGGCAACAATGGTTCACCATCTGGGCGGAACATCTTGCCTACATTCGTAGCATGTTCTTTGGATGAGTAGAAATCCGTGTAATCCCCTATATCGACAGGTAGTTGCATTTCTACCTCATTCATAGAAATCAAAGCCATGTTTCTCAAATCTTTATTATTTCCGAGATCACCATTAGATGCCTCTTGCCTCAATAATCTGCTTATTACCAATCTAATCTCTTTCCATGCCTTTCTGCCCATTGACATGAGGGCATTCAGTGTAGGCTCATGAAACACTTCAGTCCCTTCTACTACTGTGCCATTGAATAATCCGGCATCGTCGAGATATGCCAGATCCAGAACGTAATCACCTATTGCCGTGGCAACATGTAGATCCCCACCTCCTTTCGGTCGATAGATTCCAAAGGGTATGTTCTGGATTGGAAAATCAGAGTTCTCGTCTACTTCAACCCATGATCTAAGTTTTGAATCGTGTGTTTCGTCCATTACATCCATCCCAGCTGTTTCAAGTCATCTATGGGCTCTTGAAAAGAGCAACTGCCATATGATATCATGTTCTTTCCACGACAATTCCTGATACTGTCATTATCAAATTCGAATATAGAGTCTCGATCATCCCCCATTTTCCAGATCATCCCCTTATCTCCAAAATCAAAATTGTCAGCTACCTGTTCACCTATCAGATGTGATAGCAGAATGAACATCCGGAACCTTTCCTGAGAATTCTCCGGGTTCGGGAAGTTTGAAGTAAAAATCCCGGCACCAAATGCATTGATGAAACCATGCATGTAAGCATCATATTCCTCAGCAAAGTGGCGAATTGGGTGATGCAATCCAGCAGTACACTTCATTGGTATGTCTATCAGTGCACAGGTCTGAATCATTGCAGCTATTTGTTCCACACTCGGAAACGCTTCTTTAACAATTCCACCACACCTGAGTTTGATTCCTGCCCCCTTCAATTCTGCGATCATAGAAACAACAGGGAGTATTTCCTCATCCCATGAACTTTCATCCTCATCGGTGGAATAATTGATTCCAACATCCGGTAATTCAGGGAATTCATGATAATGTGAGAGTTTATTCTGGTTTAACAAGTCTGTTGCCTTTTTCATTGTCTTCTTGGATGGTGAATTCGAAGGCAGTTTGCATTCATAGACTTCAATTCTGACCTTTCCTGAATGTCTATTTCGATAATCACTTATTTTGACCATATCATTACTGATTTTACTTAAATACTCATCGTTAGAATCTCCTCCACTACCCAGAACAGCCAGTTCAAGGGGTCCGATTTCATCAAAAAGGGATACGAATTGGTCTAATTCGTTCAGTTTAGAGACAGGTATAATGAATCTTCCCAGCATCCATGAATTTTCTCCGTTAAGGTGTTTAATATAATCATCAATTGCTTCATTTAACGGTAAGTTTGCCGGAGGAAATAGTCCGGCATAGTCAATCAGACCATGCATGAAAGTTCTGAGACTTTCTTTCATCAAAGTTATTCGCCTAGTGCCTCTTTGTATCCTTCGCCATCCAACCAAGATTTACCGTAATCAGAGTCTTCAGTGACCAGTGCGTTCTTAGCAACTTTTAGAGGATAAAAGGTATCAACCATAACAGCCAGTTCATCGGTCCACTTTGCCCCAATTGAATCCTCATACTTTCCAGGATGTGGGCCGTGTGTAAGCCCGTCCGGATGTAGAGTCATGGATCCATATTCAATTCCTTTGCGAGACATAAATTCCTTTGAATCGTAGTAAATGACCTCGTCAGACATTATATTTGCGTGATTGTAAGGAGCAGGTATTGCTTCTTTATCAAAGTCAAAAGGTCGTGGACAGAATGAACAAACCACAAATCTATCAGCCGAGAATGTTTGATGAACTGGTGGCGGTTCGTGAATTCTGCCAACTATTGGTTCAAAGTCATGGATGCTGAAGGCATATGGATAGTAGTATCCATCCCACCCAATAACGTCACAAGGGTGATGCCCAAGGGTAACTTCCGTGAACATATTTCTTTGTTTGACCACAATTTTGAATTTACCTTTCTCATCATGCGTAACCAATTCTTCAGGACCTCTGAAGTCTCTTTCCGAATAAGGACTTCTCTCTATAATTTGTCCATATTCGTTCCGATATCTGCTTGGCGTTCGGACTTCGCTTGGCGTTTCAACAATGAGTAATGAATGTTCCTCCTTGCTCATTTCATAACGATGCAGAATTCCTCTTGGAATCACTAAGTAATCACCTTGGGAATATTTCATATTGCCGAATGCAGTTTCTAAAGTACCGCTACCTTTGCTGACGTACACTATTTCATCGCCTTGAGTGTTTCTATAATAATAATCCTCACTCTTATCAGGATAACACATCATGAGGATAGCATCATCATTGAATAGGAACGGAACACGATCCATAATGATACTTCCACCTTTTTTTGCTCTGTCAGTGTAGAAATGTCTCATCCGTAGGCTTCGATCATCTTCCTCTACAACATTGAAGGTACCGATTTGCTTCGTCGATATTACTTCGGTAGGTGGATGTACGTGATAAAGAAGGGATGAAGGCCCAACAAATCCCTTGTTTCCTTTCAATTCTTCGTGGTAAATCCTGCCATTCTTATCTCTGAATACAATATGTCTTTTCTTGGGCAACTTTCCTAATTTATGGTATCTGTGCATTACAAATTTCCCCTTTCAGCTTGGTGTCTCTCTATGGCTTCAAAGAGAGCCTTGAAATTTCCAATTCCGAATCCCTTAGAACCTTTTCTCTGAATAACTTCATAGAATAGGGTAGGCCTGTCTTCTACTGGCTTGGTAAACAGTTGTAACAGGTATCCCTCATCATCTCTATCAACCAGAACCTTAAGTTTTTTGAGGACTTCAACGTCTTCATCGATAGCACCTACTCTCTGGGTGAGATTCTCATAGTACGTGTCTGGAACTTCTAGGAATTCCACTCCCTTTGCCTTTAGTTTAGTGATGGCATTGATTATGTCATCGGTCAGGAGAGCAATATGCTGGACTCCTGGACCTCCATAAAATTCCAGATATTCATCAATCTGGGATTTTTTCTTCCCTTCAGCAGGTTCATTGATAGGGAATTTGATTCTTCCATTATCACTTTCCATTACCTTTGACATCAAAGCGGAATATTCAGTGGAGATATCCTCATCACTGAAATGTTGCAGTTGTGTAAATCCCATAATCTTGGCATAGAAATCAGCCCAATGATTCATCTTGCCGAGTTCGACGTTCCCAACAATGTGGTCGACAAATCTCAAACCGACTGAATCCCCTTTTACATTACTCTCGACAAATCCTGGAAGGAAAGGACCACTGTAGTCATTGTGTGAGATGAACGAGTGCAATGTGTCTCCGTATGTGCAAATCGCAGCATGCGTAACGCTTCCGTTCTCGTCATTGAGTTCTGTTGGTTCGGCAGCGCTCTTTGCTCCACGTTCTATACATGCCTTGTAACAGGCAGCCGCATCATTGACATGAAATGCTATGTCCTTGACACCATCTCCATGTTTCTTTATGTGTGATGAGATACCATTGTCTCCACTGAGTGGTGTTGAAAGTATCAGCCTGACCTTCCCCTGTTCAAGAACATAACTGGCCTTTTCCCGATCTCCTGTTTCTAGACCAGAATATGCAATTTGATTGAAACCAAAAGCAGTTCTATAGAAGTGCGCGGCCTGCTTCGCATTGCCCACCCAGAATTCTATATGGTGTATGGCTTTTAGCGGCACTGGATCTTTTGTCATTGATTTAGTTCCGGAACGTGATTTATCAGGGTTTGTTTCCCTATATCCAACGGCCTAAAAATGTTCAGCATTATTAAAGACTCGTTTCAACCACTGGATAGGTAGTAATTGTACCAATCATAGTCATAAGTGAAATCAGACACCGGATCATCAGCTTCCAAGAATAATTCCCATTCACCAACAAGTTCCCCCTCATTAGTGCTGAATTGAATTGATTGAGTTTGACCATTATTCAATGAATAACTCTCAGAGAATTCAGTTCCCGCAGGTCCGCTTATGGTGACGGTAACTTCAGACGTCACAAATGGGAATCCACTGTCACCAGTGATATTGACGTATACGTTCACGCTCTCAACGTAAGGATTGATAGTAACACCAATGGAATCATCCGAGCCGCCACTAACGCTCCCATCTCCTGATTGGTTATGATTAATACTGACCTGTTCGAATTCCACACTTTGCCGATCCTCACCATCCTTAGCAGTCAGGACCACAAAGTACAATCCACCTTCGGACCAGGTATGCGACACGCTTTCACCGGTTGCAGTATTACCGTCTCCAAAGTCCCATTCATAGGTTACGAATGCACCTTCAGACAGGGATGCATCAAATTCGAAAACGTCCCCAGTCCATCCTTGCGTTTCGGCTGCATTTATGTTGGCATCTAGTATAACTGGATCAATACCAACTAGTCTCGGTCCGATCAGTTGCCAGACCACCAAGAAAATAACAGTGAAAGCCAGGACTCCGACCAGATTGTCGACAATTCCCTCCTTCCGTTCCTCGGTCAATCCTCCTTTGAACTGGTCCAGTATTCCAGTAACACCATCAGCGAAGATGAATCCTCCATCCAGGGGGACGGCAGGTAATGCGTTGGTCAATCCGACCATCAGATTGAGCCAGAAGATCCAATAGAATGAATTTGCCAATACCCAGAAAAGTCCCTCAGGCAATATCCCCGGGATTCCCGTCGGTTCGAAGAGGGCCGTAAAATGGTCAGGGAATGGTTGCAGCTTCTGGAAAGGAAGGGTGATGTATTGTAACATTGAACCTCCACTACTGCCAGGATGTGACAGACTGTCTGTCACCACTTCAGGATTGACTACTGCTATTCCCATGAAGCCTTTACCAGACATCCATGATTCGTAATAATCGGGATAATATTTCAGGTAGTAACTCCCTTTGTCTGAAAGAACTGCCTGATAGGTCTCGGGTTGGCCTTTGTTCAACACCGAAATGTTCACCGTTTGTCCAGCATAGGTCTCATTCATTATGTCAGAGAAATCCTGTGCATTGTTCACCTCTTGATCATTGACTGAGGTTATCAGCATCCAGGGTTCAAGTCCAGCCTCCTCTCCTCCATAATCAACGACTACACTGGCCGATAGGACTCCGTCATTCGACGGTTCCAGAGAAGCCACCATTCCCCACGAAAAAAGCAAAGAGAAGACTATGGCAATAACCATGTTGCTGCCAGGACCGGCAGAGTACAGTCTCATCCGTTCCCATCTTGCCATGCTTTTCATTTCTTCTTCATCAGGTTCGACAAATGCCCCTATTGGGAAAATAAACAGTAACAATCCCAGAGCCTTAATCTTGACATCAGCTACACGACTCAGTATCCCATGACTGAATTCATGGACCACCATCGCAACAACCAGTGCCAGAATACCATACCATAGTGGAATGATGGGATTAAGTCCGGGCAATCCAATCATCATCTTGGGTGAAACAGCTGAGGTCTTGGGGATCTGCCAGGCCAGAGTCGCTTGCCAAGCCAGTAACAGGAACATCAGGATCATGATGAAGAAAACTGTGACGACCCAAACATCACCTACTCTTCTCCAGAATGGCTTATACTGTGCGAGCCATTCTATGAAGTCCTTTCCTGCGTTTGTTCTCCACATGATGAAAGAACGCCCCCATACAAGGTCGAGATTGTATTTTTCCAAATGACCTTCATTCTCAGCCCATCTTACGCCTGGGACCCAGATAAGCAAGGTTATTGCGAATTGTGTGTATCCTGAAAACAACCAAAATTCACCCTCTGGACTTGTAGTCACAGCAAGATACAGAATGAACAGGATTACTAGTATGAATTGAGCATGTCTACGAATATGGACCTCAATAGGCATCCCGGTCCAAGTGGGCTCTATTTTTTCTTCCTCTTCGGTCACTGTATTGGAGTCCACACGGGGCTTTATTTAACCTCCATTGATAGCGCCCAATGGCCAAGAAAAAGGGTAAACGTGAGGAGACATTTACGTTTCCTGAATTCAACCGCGGAGAATACAGAACAAAAGAAGTCAGAGATTCTAAAGTTGCCATCTTTGCCGTCTTTTACGCGATTGTCGTGGCATTGATATGTTACTTTATTGTAAGAATGACTGACGTGGGAGGCATGGTAGTGTTTCTGGGGCTCGCATCTCCTTTTGGCCTGCTACTCATCCTTCCTTACATTACGGACACCAGTGAATTCGAAAGGAAAAACTGGTTTGGTCCACTATTCATGTCATTCATGGCCTGGCTGGGCTTGTTCATCCTGCTCTCTAATCCACCATTCAATGATATTGCCAAACCCAAGTTTCAGCAGATGGAGCTTTATACTGAAGCTGACGGGGAATGGAATACCACACTGGAATTGGGAACTGACACGCCTTTTGTCCTGTTGATCAGCGTCAAAGACAACTGGGAAATCGATAATGTTCAGATATCAGGCAGCAAAGGCGGTAGCGGCTTCATGAGTTATGAGATGATGACCAAATTGGAAGCTGGCAATCAGTTTGGCATTGTTGCAGACAATATGTATTATTATCATTTCGAGGATGGTTTGAGTGTGGAAGCCTATTCCTTCACTTTCAAGGCTGTAGATGAAGATGAAAATTCCAATACCAAACGCTACAGTTTTGTAGTAGGTTAGAGCAGTTTCTGCTGGATATCGTGTAATTTTTCGAGAGCCTGTAAAGGAGTCAGATTCATCAAGTCCATTTTGCGAACCTCGTCCAGGATTGGATTTTCCTTGGCTTCCGAGCGGGCACCAAATTCAGTGCTGAAAACAGATTGTACTGGTCCAACTTTGGAGACTTCGATGGTGGATCCCTCTTCCAGTTTCTTTAGAACTTTCCTTGCTCTCACCAACACTTCTTCGGGGACACCGGCCATTTTCGCGACGTGAATACCAAATGAGGCATCGGTAGGACCATCAGCTACACGGTGCAGTAATGTCAATTCATGACCGTCTTCCTTGGCCTGCATATGACAGTTGATTGATCGGTCCAGAATACTGGAGACATCTGTGAGTTGGTGATAGTGAGTGGCGAACATGGTCTTGACACCTTTACCAGCATGCAATTCCTCTGAGACTGCCCAAGCCAGTGCCAATCCGTCAAAAGTAGAAGTTCCTCTTCCGATTTCGTCTAGAAGTACAAGACTGTCAGGAGTCGCATTCCTTAGAATATTAGCCAATTCCAACATTTCGACCATAAAAGTTGAATGCCCGTGTACGAGGTCATCATGCGCACCTACGCGCGTGAATACCCGATCTACAATCCCCAGTCTAGCCGATGATGCAGGAACGAAACAACCGGCCTGAGCCATCACACATATGAGTGCAGTCTGTCTCATGTAGGTCGATTTTCCACCCATGTTAGGTCCGGTCAGAATCATCAATTGACGTTGTTTGTTATCCAATTGCAAACTGTTGGGGATGTATTGTCCTTCCCTGAGAATCTCGATGACTGGGTGTCTTCCATCCGATATCGATAAGGCTCCATCATCTGACATCTCGGGTCTGACGTAATTGTTGGCCTGACTGACCTCGGCCAGAGAACATATACCATCTATTCTAGAGACTGCCATAGTGGTAGACTGCAACGAACCCAGGAATTCCATGATCCATTCCCTCAGTTCCTTGAATAGTTCGGTTTCCAGTGCCTGCGACCTCTCATCTGCTCTCAGTATGGACGTTTCTTTCTCCTTCAATTCAGGAGTGATATACCTGTCTCCGGCAGCAACGGTCTGTTTACGGTGATAACTTTCAGGTACTTTCTTTGCATATGCCTTGGGGACCTCGAGATAATACCCAAAGACCCGGTTGTATCCAACCTTCAATTTCGGAATGCCGGTCTTCTTCTTTTCCTCAGATTCCAGAGCTGTTACCCATTTCCTGCCGCTGCTGGCTCTTGCTCGCAGATCATCCAGTTCCTGTGAATATCCCTTCTTGAAGATCCCACCATCTCTGAGGACCAGGGGTGGATCCTCGACCAGCGCCTCAGCCAGTTTCTGGGAGACCTGTTTGTGAGGGTCTATGGATTTGATAAGTCTCTTCATCAGTTTGGATTTGAGTGGTTCCTCGCTTAGGAACTGCTTGAGATCCTTAAGTGTATCCAGACTCGAACGGAGACTATCCAGATCCCGTGGTGAGATCGAGCCATGTCCTAGTCGCGATAATAACCTCTCGACATCCTGGAATCCCTTGAGAATGTCCCGTATCTCTCGACGGCTAAGTGTATTATCGAATAATTCCTGAACTGCATCGTGCCTTTCATCGATCCTTTCAAGATTGTGTAGAGGCCTTAGCAACCAATCCTTTAGTCTTCTGGAACCACCAGCAGTAGATGTGCGGTTGATGACCGCGAATAAGGTATCCTTGGAAGAATCACTGATAGTACGTACTATCTCCAGATTCCTGAGAGTCACAGCATCTAGGGTCATTGTATTGGTCTTGACCATAAGGGACGGTGGCCTGAGGTGTGGCAATTCGCTGAACTGAGTATCTGTGGCGTAAGAGAGGATTGCTCCTGCAGCTGTAATAGCCATAGGATACGTCTTCAATTCCTCTACATTCCCAAATCTTTCTTCTAGGATTTTCTTAGATACGGGATACATCCAGGACTTGGCCTTTCGAGGCGTAGTGTTCATGCCTAATGCCATCATCCAGTTTGCTATGTTTTCATTTCCATCAGGGATTATGACTTCAGCAGGAGAATAGCGAGCCATCTCAGATTCCAGTGATTCTCTATCTCTAAATTGTGCAGTTGAGAATTCACCGGTAGAGATGTCCATTATAGATAATCCTAATCCATCGTCAGTTTCATTTACGGAAGCCAGAAAATTGTTGGAATTACTCAACATTGAACCTTCGACAACCGTACCTTGGCTGACAATTCGAGTCACACCTCTTTTGACAAGTCCTTTGGCACTCTTTGGATCCTCAAGTTGTTCACAGATTGCGACACGATGTCCTTTCTTGATTAATTTACTAAGATAATTATCTAAGGCATGATATGGAACACCTGCTAACGGAATAGGGTTCTCAGAATTCTTGTCTCTTGCCGTCAGTGCAATATCTAATTCTTTTGCGACAATTTTTGCATCATCACCAAAAGTTTCATAGAAATCACCCATACGATATAAGAGAATAGAATCTGGATTCTCCCGTTTTATGGCGTGATACTGGCGCATCATGGGAGTGGGCAAGAGATTACTGAAAGGCACGCCGGTTTTAGTGTTTAGTGGTGAGTCTGCCTATTATAATCGAGATTTCATATAGTACCATCAAAGGCACCGCCAACAGGAATTGCGAGATTACGTCGGGTGGCGTGATCAATGCAGCCATAATGAAGAAGACAACTACCAGATGGCTGCGGTATTGAGCCAATTTGTCAGTGGTGGTCAATTCCAATCTCAGCATCAGCGTGGTCACAAGGGGTAACTGAAAGGTAATCCCCAGGGAGAAAGTCAGAAGAAAGACAAAATGGTAGAAGGCACTGAGACTATAGGTCGTTTCAAGTCCCGCCTGAGCCGCGTCATTCTGTAAATATTCAAGAACTGTCGGTAACATCAGTTCCAGGGAGTACAGTATACCCATTGAAAAGAGGACAAGGGCTATTACGAGTATCAGTACCAAATCAGTGAAACTTATCTCAGGAAGCATCGATCTGCTACGGATGATACGCCAGATGTGAATCATTGCAATCATAGCTGTAGCGGAAATGGCCGCGTATCCCGCCACCCTCATTTTCAGGATCAGATATTCGGCCGGTGAAAGGTAGATCAGGGTCGCATCTTCAGGAAGAAGCCGGTCACTTAACCATTCGATAATATCAGGAGCGATGTAGAAAACCGAGGCAAATACGATTGCAGCCAGCAGGAAATACATCCAGGCCCGTTTCTGGAGATTCCCAACAATGTCATCATAGGCTGCTGTTTTTGCCACAGTACTTCAGTTGGAGAGGGGTTTTGGTTCTTCCCCCGGAAGGTTAATTTACCTCACTATTGGTAGGAAAGTAATGATTGGCACCACGGAAGCATTGATTATCGGTGGAGTTGTACTCCTTCTTTTCGGAGCGAAGAAGTTACCGGAGCTCGCCAAGAGCATGGGCCAGTCGAAAGCGGCTTTTGATGAGGGTTTGAAGGAAGGGATGAACGAACCCCTGCCCGAAGACTCTGGTGAAGATAAAGTTGAAGAACCAGATTCAGAGGACGACGACGATGGCAGCGGTGGCGACGGTGACGAAGAGAATATACATTCTTCGGCACAGGGTGGATTTGGCTGAAGAAAAGGAAGACGAATAGTATCTAATTTTAAAAAGAGCTTATAGTTTGAGGAGACACTATGTTCTCGAGGCGTACAATTTCTTTGGTAGTCGTACTGAGTCTTGTTGCTCTAGGTATTTACAAGATTGAACAGATAGCCAAGATGACCTCTGAATTGGAGGATGAGGTCAATCTAGCCATAGAGTTCTTCCCAGGAAGAGTTAAGCGCGATGAATGGGTTAATCAGGCTAAGGAATTATCAAAGTGACTAATCATTGGTTGATGAAGAGTGAGCCCCATGTTTATTCGTATGATGATCTGGTAAAGGACGGTAGCACCCATTGGGACGGTGTCCGTAATTACCAGGCGCGTAATTTCATGCGTGATAAGATGAGGATTGGAGATATGGTACTATACTATCATTCTAACACCAAACCACCTCACATAGCAGGGCTTGCCCGAATCTGTAAGGAATCCTATCCAGATATCACACAGTTCGACAGGAAATCCAAGTACTATGACCCTAAGGCTACGGAGGAAACCCCGAGATGGTTCCTGATAGATATGGAACCTGTTTCAAAATTTGAGGAGATGGTTACGTTGGATCAACTAAAGGGCAATTCAGCATTGGAAGGCATGCTGGTCATCAAGCGTGGCCAGAGACTATCTGTTCAACCGGTTGAAAAACATCATTTCGATGAAGTTTGCAGAATGGCAAACATTCACTTATAGTACAACCTAAGTGCAATCACATGCCTAAGGTAAGGTTTGAGATATACAGTACGGAAAGAGGAAAGAAACTCATTGACTTAGGTGAGTTATTGGTAGAGTCTGGCTATCTCCAGTCCTTCAATCTGGATGAAGAAGGAACTGAGGTAGTTTTCAATTTTGAAGTTAATGCCGGTTTCGATGTTGAGAAGGGTGAGATCAATATGGAAGAACTGCGCTCTTACTTTGACGCTGCAGATGATGTTGGCAAGAAGTTTACAGATGAGTTGCTGAGATCAGTTTTTGATTTGGATGACACTGGCCATATTTGGAAAAGTTAGGTACAAAACACTGCAAAAAATAGCGCGAAAATCTTTTCACACACTCATCCTATTTAAGTATGCCTGAAAGGTTCTATATACTCCCCCTGTCTGTAGTAAGTTCCGCATTCTGGGAAACTAAACCTCCGGGTATAAGGACCAACACAAAGGGGTGTGGAAAGCAGCAAAGGAAACAACTTGGAAGGCCAAGGGGAAACGATCCTGAAACGCAAAAAGGGAAAAAGAACCGGGACACCGGGGAAACGATTGGAGCGGGAAAGGAGGGAAACGACTTGGAGAGACAGGGGGAAACAATTGATGCCGCTCGCAGGGAAACGACCGGGATGCCGGGGGAAACAAAGTGAACGCCGGATAAGGGAACCTGACCTTAGGGTCGGGGGACCAAATCCACCCCGGGCACAGGGAAGTCAGCCGACGCAAGAAGGTAGACGGAACTGTGCCCACTTTATTTTGGACAGTACTAAGTTTGGTACACTCTATTTATATCGAACGGAGGTGTTTATCGATGGGCCGTGTAAGGAAATAAACCCCCTCCTAAATGGTTTGTAAGAGGTGAAATGTTAATTTGAACATTGCCAAGAACTTCATGACCACATACCAGAAGGTGGCGACCCACGATGGTGAGTCCGAACCCATCCAGATCTGGGCCAAGGATTCTGATGCCTATGGAGGAGTTGGGACCGATAAACTCGGAATCTGGGGTAGCGTTGTTGCCGTTGATTTCGATATCTGTGTGGCCGATGGAGCCTGCATTGATGCCTGCCCGGTCGATGTTTTTGAATGGATAGACACACCCGAACACCCAGCCTCCGACAAGAAGGCGATAATGACCCGGGAACCGGATTGCATAGTCTGCAGAGCCTGCGAGGAAGTATGCCCCGTAGACGCAGTCCTGATAACTGATCCCGGAGACATTGATTCAGGGGCATCTAGTGAACCTGCTGTAGTGGAAGATGTCGTAGAGGCCACCGAACAACCTGTAGCCCCCACTATTGCTTCATCTGGACCTCAGATGCCACTCACACCAGTGATGCAACCTAAACCCCATTCCTATGATGGCTACAAGCAGAATTCATACTGCATCAAGTGCGGCAAGTATACTTTCCATTGGCACGGGGCCTCACCAGATAATCCAGATCTATATCCTGATTATGAATGCAAGGATTGTGGTCATGTCAGGAAGATAAAGATAGCTTGATAGACAACGAATATATCAGAGAAAGACGAGAATTCTTTGCAGTTTTAACTGGTATAGTATTCATATTCCTGGCATACATTTTGATTTATGCCCTAAATGATTGGAGTTGGACCAATACAAGCGCATCAGGTTTTTGTGAAAAAGTTCAAGATGGCTGGATTCGTGAACCGGCAAATACAGTCTCTAATCTTGCTTTTGTTTTTGTGGGACTTTACATTCTATGGTTAGCGCAATATGATCCGACAGATGGCCATCCTTCACTTTCCAATAGAAGCTGGTTTCTCATCATGTATGCAATTTCCTGTATTGCCGTAGGCGTTGGAAGTTTTGCAATGCACGGTTTCAATACTGCTTGGGGAGGCTGGCTTGACTTGACTGGCATGATGATGTATATCACAATGCCAATTTTCTATAATTTTTCTCGTTTCTTTAGATGGGATGAGAAACAATTTTGCATTTATTACTTGGGTACTAACCTAGTTCTAAGTTTACTGGAATGGCAATACAGCATAGGCTTGATTGTTTGGGGCGTCTCAATAGGGATTTGGTTAGCTCAAGAAACAGCAATAAAGTATCAGAATCAGCCAATTCTAATATTCTTAGTTCCGACAGTAATCCTTCTTCTTCTCTATCTTGGTGTCGAGAAAGATTCTACGCCTGGGGATTTTGTAAGTGATAATTTTCCTGCTATCCTAATTTGGGCGATTCTAGCCTATTTTCTTTACAGTATAGATGAGATAAAATTGGAAAGAACCCATTCGCCCTATTTCTGGACTGGATTTGGTGCATATCTGATAGCGACTATGATTTGGATCCCCAGTCAAGACGGAGGGTGGCTATGTGATCCAGACACATTTCTACAGGGCCATGCCCTTTGGCATTTGTTAGGCGCAGTTGCCATGTGGTCTTTCTACAAATATTTCAGGACTGAAGTCGACCATGCTTGATTTCCAAGAGTAACCTTCGCGTCTATCAAATCACATATTTAGAGGCTCTTACCTTGGCAACAGATGTCAATCCAAACAGCCAGAAAAGTGGCCCTTGCGTACTGGGGTTTCTCCAAGAAGGCAACTGCCCGAGCAAAGTCAGGCGTGGATATTGATATCGTGAAAGGAAACGGCGGTCCGGGGCTGGAATCCTCTACTGCTCCCCAACAGCGATTCGCGGTCTTGGTGGAGGAATTATGGGAGGACTACATAGGACAAGTAGGAGGCTATGGTCGCATTCCTTTCGAAGTTTTACTAGATACTGCCGAGAAAGCTAAGAGCCGAGCCGATGTCGTCGTCAAATCCGATATGGATGAGGTACAGAAATGGGTCAAGATGTTGATCAATGAACACTCCAATTATTTCATCGCCCGTGCCGAGAACAAGAAAGCAGTTATGGAGCTCCTAATCAATACCAAACGCTGATTACAAACTTTATTAATTCTCGGTCTAGTCACATAATAATGAAAATCTATACCAGGAACGGAGATAAGGGCGAAACGGGGCTACTTTATGGTGGTAAAGTTTCCAAGGATTCTCCGCTTCCAGAGGCCTACGGAACCGTGGATGAGGCCCAGGCAGTATTGGGGTTGGCCCGGACCGAATGTGAAAAAGGCAGCGATTTGGAAAACAAAATTATCCATATTGAAAGGGATCTTTACGTACTAATGGCTGAGCTGGCCACCGATCCTGAAAAACAGGATAAACTTGAATCTGGCAAGAACAAAGTGAACACGGAGATGATAGCCTTTCTTGAGGGTTTTATAGATGAGATAACAGCTAATTTTGAATTACCCAAGGAATTCGTTCTGCCCGGACAGAATCGGATTTCAGCCTTATTGGACTTAGCCCGTACCGTGGTGCGGAGGGCAGAGCGACGTACTATCTCATGTAATCTTGCAGATTCATTGTCTGTTGCTTATCTTAATCGACTTTCAGATCTATTATGGACGATGGCCCGTTGGCAGGAAGGGGAATCCATTACTTCACGTACAGTAAAATGAAAATCCCCGAGCATCTAAGGAAGCCTCTTCTTGAGCAACTAAGTGACCAGTCAGATTCGGATGATTATCAGATCATCCGTGGTTCAGCCTTGGGGCACGGTCTTCTGGGAGACGATTCCAAACGTGATGAATTTATTGGGAGATCCTTGGAAACTCCTGAACCAGATCTGGAAGGTAATGAACTGGCAAGGGAATTACATTCTCGTACATCCGGTATGGTCCTGTTGCAGAGAGATAGCGAGAAATTGCTAGCCAGAGTCAAAGGGATATTCGAGGCCCAGTTGGAGAAGGCATTACCCGACCTTCCAGACGATATTGAGATTGATATCGCAACAGAATCTTTGAGTACGGCAAGGCAGGCTCGAAGCGGTCTCATGGAGAACGCGTTTTTGAGGAAGGAGTGGGATGAATGTGTCCGGGAGGCTGAACACGGACGCACGATAATTCCAGATTACCTGTTGTATCAACCTCATCGTGAAGGTTATCCTATTGAATTCGTGGCAAAAGGAATGTTGGATGATGATAAGGATTTGATATCCAGAGGGGTAGAGATGCAGGAGGAATTCTTGCAATATGTTATTGAAGTAGGATATCTCAAGCCCTGGGAGGAACTTTATTTTGTATCCTACTTGATTTCAGTCTTATCACGAAGATTCCTTGAGATGTAGTCTTATTGAAAACATTTTATATAGCGTCCAACAACTTTCAGATTCTCAGGGAGAACCCATGTACTCCACAATCACTACAACTAGCAAGCAGGTCCTTGTCTGGGCCCTCATGTTCACTCTTGTTCTGAGCGTATTTCCAACAACCGTTGCTGACGAGACAGATGATGAGTGGTTTTACTCCATAGATGAGTATGTGAGCGATGAGGATGGCGATGGATACAACGACACGATCGATATAGGATATGATCCAGATACAGAGTGTGACTGTGACATCAACATCACGGTCTACGTAGATGTTTATGAAAATGGCACTGTTATAGACTATCTTTACGATGAACATACCATAAACAATGGAGAGTATGACTGGTTCAGTCAGGACTGGACACCTGAAGAGAGTGGCACCTTTGATTTCCAGGTGTACATGTATGATGAGTGGAATAATCTCGAGGACTACTGGAATGTAACAGGTATCGAGTTGGAGCCCATGACCGGTTCAGCGGATGAGACAATCAACGTTGACAACATGGTTGGTGATTATCATGACGATGGCATCAACAACGACATGGGCATGTTTGCCTTCGTTAAGAATGATGCTGTAGAGGACGTCGAGATAAGTGTAGAATATTTCAACGGCGTAATCTGGACATACTACGCTAATGGGACTACAGATGATAATGGTGAATTTTTAATAGAGAATGCAACAAACGGAGAATATCGCTGGAACGCAGAATACGATGGTGAGCTTCTTGAGGAAGAGACCGTTTCCTATACAGAGATAGACGCAACAACGAACCTAAGCCATCAATTAACGATAGATGACTGGGACGATGCCGGAGACTATGACGATTTCCTTGCAGCCATTTTTGAAGGCAACGACACCAAGGACGATGGTTACGTAGAGGTCTATGACGAAGATGGTGACTTGTATGATTCAGGAAACACGGATGATGATTACTATGGCTACGACGTATACGCATTATACGATGTCGAAGAAGGGAATTACACATTCAACCTATATTACGAGGAAGACGGAGAATTGCTTCAGAGTGGATGGCTGCATTCGTATGGAAGTAGCAGTACTAACTATGACGAGTGGTTCTATGATTGGGATTATGATGTATATTCCAATGATACAATTACGATAGGTTACGATCCAGATACTGAATGTGAATGCGATGTTGATATCACAGTCTATGTTGATGCCTATGAAAACGAGACTGGCGACTGGGCTGGTTGGACCTACGACGAGCATCAGATCTACAATGGAGAGAGTGATTGGTTCGAGCAGAACTGGACCGCTTACGAGAATGGTAGCTACGACTTCTCCGTTGCTATGTATGATGAGAACGATAATTTCGAGGATGAATTCTGGATTTACGACGTATACTTAGAGTCCGATGGAGGTGGCGGTGGAGGAGGCAACGAAAGTAATGATGAATGGTTCTATGATTGGGATTATGATGTTGATCCTTCTGATACAATCACGATAGGTTATGATCCAGACACAGAATGTGACTGCAATGTCACTATCCATGTGTATGTGGACATTTATGACAATGCGACCGGCGATTATCTGGACTACACGTACGAGGAGCACGAGATAAACAACGGATACTATGATTGGTTCGAGCAGAGCTGGACCGCTGACGAGAATGGTAGCTATGACTTCAACGCCATAATGTATGATGAGGACTGGAATGAGGAAGACGATTTCTGGATTTATGATGTCTCCCTAACCTCTGATGGAGGTGGCGGTGGTGGAGGCAACGAAAGTAATGATGAATGGTTCTATTCGTGGGATTACGATGTTGATCCTTCTGATACAATCACGATAGGGTATGATCCAGACACAGAATGTGACTGCGATGTCACCATCCATGTGTATGTGGACATTTATGACAATGAGACCGGCGATTATCTAAACTACACTTACGCTGAGCATGAGATAAACAACGGATACGGAGATTGGTTCACTCAGAATTGGACTGCGTACGAGAATGGTAGCTATGACTTCAACGCCATAATGTATGATGAGGACTGGAATGAGGAAGACGAGTTCTGGATCTACGATGTCTATCTAACCTCTGATGATGGCGGTGGCGGAGGCGGAACTGGTGATGACAATGGTGTTGGCCACATTGGTATAATGGACGACTGGGAAGAGGATGGATTTGTTAATGACTATATTGGTGGAGTGATCGAAGACGATGAACTCAAAGACGATGCCTACTTCGAGATTTATCAAGATGGTGAACTGGTAGATAGCGGCAATCCAAACTATTTTGGATTGATTTTCGTTTCATATAATCTGACTGAAGGATGGTATGAGCAATATGTTTACTACGAAGAGGACGATGCCCTGCTTCAGACAGGACCATTCTACTCATATGGAGATTCAACCGAATTCGAAGTTGTCAATGTGGACAACCTTGTAAGTGATGAGAATGACGATGCAGTCTATGATGATGTAGGATTTTTAGCTCACCAGGGCAATACGTCAGAAGAAAATGGCGTTGAGGGAGTAGGTATTGAGATCTCCAAGTACAACCATTCAACAGAGGAATGGGATTACCATGCCTACGTTGAGACCAACGAGACTGGAGAGGCTTGGCTCTACAACGAGGCCTGTGGTGAATACGAATGGTATGCCTCGGACAATAACGAAAAAGGATACTACGAAGTCTGGGCAGGATGTGACGACACTGGTGGAGGCAACGGAACTGAGGATGATGATGAATGGTTCTATGATTGGGGTTACGATGTTGATCCTTCTGAGACAATCACAATCGGTTACGATCCAGATACGGAGTGCGACTGTAATGTTACCATCTATGTAGATATCGATGTCTACACTGAGAATGGAACCCACATAGACACTGTGGAAGCCGAACACACAATCTATAATGGATATGGTGATTGGTTCACTCAGAATTGGACTGCCGATGAAGGTGGGACTTATGACTTCAGGGTGAACTTGTTAGATGAGGACTATGAATTGGAAGACAGTTTCTGGATCTACAACGTCAGCCTATCATATGAATACGATGAATGGATCCATGCATGGATTCACTATGTACCTCAGGATGAAAATGGCAATAACAACTGGGACGAGATTGTAATTGGTTACGACCCGGAAACTGAGTGTGACTGTGATGTTGACGTCTCGGTTCTTTTGGAAGTTTACGATGAGAATGGAGATTTGGCAGCTGATTCACAATCATCTCATACCATAAATGGAGAACAAGAGGACTGGTTCTTGCAAGAACTCTCTATGAATATCGAGCCTGGGGTCTATGATTTCTATGTTACTATGTATGATGAAGATGGGAATCACGAAGAAAGCAAGTCCTTCTCGCTAATCATGTCAGATGAATGGTTTGACTATGACTGGGCCATTGAAGACGGTAACGTCAAGATAGACCTACAAGGCAATACAAATTATGATGGAGAGATTGAGACATACTACGAGGCCAACGTTTACAGATGGAATGAGGATGAGAACGATTGGGTTAAGATAAATGAATTGTCTGAGGATGCCAATATCTCCAGTGAAAGCCCCGCCCCCATCCATTTCGAATGGGAGGCTGAGGAATCTGGTGACTACCGTTTCGTCGTTTACATGGCCGATGGCATGGGTCAGGAGGACAGCTTCGATTTCATGGAAGAAATCAACTTGAATCAGGCACCTGTGATTGAGGACCTCAATGTGGATCATCTGTTCGAAGGACAGTTGTTCAATTTCGAAGTCCTTGCCTTTGATGCAGATGACGATGAACTTGAGTACACCTGGGATATGGGTGATGGTAGTCCCGAGAAAGACGGGGACTCCGTAAGATACGGATATGAGGATGATGGAGTTTACACCATACAAGTTTCAGTATCGGATGGAGAATTCACGACCGTCAAGGAATTCGAAATGATTGTCGAGAATATGGCTCCAGCACTTGAGGTATCGTTTGACAATGAAGCTGATGAGGGTTCCGAACTTTCATTCGCAGCTCAGGTAAATGATGTAGCCTCAGATGATGTGACTGTAACCTGGACCTTTGCTGATGGTTCTCGTGTAGAGGGAACTTTTGCCCAGTATACTTTCAGAGACAACGGTGAATATCTAGTAGTAGTGGTTGCAGAGGATGAAGATGGTGGAACAACGATGGAACAGTTGCTCGTTATCATTAACAACGTTGCACCCTCATTCACTCAATTCGTAATGCCCAGTGGTGCTGAAGAAGGAGAGGCTTTGGACTTCATGGTCTCGGCCACAGATCCTGGTGATGACACAATCACTTACACCTTCAATTTCGGTGATGGCACTGCGATAATGATGACTCCGGATGGTAACATATCTCACAAGTTTGCTGATGGTGACACTTTCACTATAGTTATCTGTGCTCAGGATGAAGATGGTGGTGAGAACTGTAGGACAGAAACACTACCAGTATCCATTCTTGAACAGATGGAAGAGGAAGGCCTGTTACCCGGTTTCGGAGTTCTGGGGGCACTGTCAGCCCTTGGTGTGATTGGAATACTAAGACGTAGAACGCACTAAGTGGTTTAACGACATACCAGATTGCGGACACATGATTCCGCGCCTTGCCACAGACTGTAAGGGAGTTGATGAATTACTGGCAGGTGGAATAGAGCAAGGAACGGTAACTCTGGTCTATGGTGAAGCCGGAAGTGGAAAGACCAGTTTGGCCCTCCAACTCTCTCGCGAGGCCATCAAGACTTCATCCGATTCAGTGGTCCTCTTTGTGGATACTGAGGGCTTGTCAGTGGAGAGAATGGGGCAGATATTCGGGGATGTCGACCAGGACCGACTGTTGCTGATCCGTCCATCCAGCCTCGATGACCTTCATCAGACCCTGACCAAGAAGCTTGAGCAACATGACAAGATCTCATTGATAGTAGTTGACACAATCAATGCCTACGTCCGTTTATCATACATCAAGAACAAGGAACGGTCCGCAAGACAGTTTCTGGAGATGACCTCCATTTTACAACCATTGTCCGAAAAGGGTGATTTTCCGGTATTTCTCTCAGCCCAGGTTTATGAGAAGGATGGGGAGATTGGCCCCTATTTCGGTAGGTCCCTGATGCACCTTTCCAAAGCTATAATCCACTTGGAGAAGGACAAGGCCCCCAGTTTGCGTCATGCTAGGCTGAAAAAACATCGTTCCCTCCCGGAAGAGGGAGTCTCTGATTTTCTATTGACCGGTAACGGACTGGAATGAAGTCAATCCTTTAATCATCCCACTATTCCCCATCTCCATGTCCGATTATGACGATTTCATAAGTAGAGTCAAAGAACTAAGTTTAGTTGGTAGCCTGACAGGCCTCATGGGCTGGGATCAGGAGACCATGATGCCTCCTAAAGGTGGTAAACTACGTTCTGAAATGATGGCATTTCTGTCCAAGCAATCCCATTCTAGGATAACCGATCCGGAGATGGGCCGTCTATTGGATTCACTGGAATCCCAGAATCTATCTGACGAACAGGCAGCCAATGTCAGAGAGGTTAGACGTTCCTATGACAAGGCCACTAAGCTTCCTGAAGAACTGGTCGAAGAAAAGGCTCGCCACAAGTCCCAGGCACAGCAAATTTGGCAGGAGGCCAGAGCCGAGAATGATTTCGAGAAGTTCCGCCCCTCTCTGGAGAAGACGGTTGAATTGACCTGCAAGACCGCCGAATATTATGGATATGAAGATAACATCTACGATGCTTTGCTTGATATCTACGAACCAGGGATGACTGTGTCTCAATTGGATCCACTGTTTGCTGGGCTCAGGGAAGCTATAGTTCCACTTGTCAAGGCTGTGGGCGAGAGCAAGAATCAACCTGATTTGGGTTTCCTCGACATTGGTAAATTCTCAGAGGAGAAACAGCGCGAATTCTCTTTGAAGGTTGCTGAAAGCATAGGCTTTGATTTCAATGCCGGTAGAATGGATACCTCGACTCACCCTTTCTGTTCAGGAGCTGGCCCGAATGACGTTCGTTTTACAACCCGTTACGATGAGGAATTTCCATTTGGTTGTTTGTATGGGGTAATGCATGAAACTGGCCATGGGACCTATGAACAGGGGCTATTGCAGGAACATGAGGGGACCCCTATGGGAAAGGCCGTCTCGTTAGGTGTCCATGAATCCCAATCCCGGATGTGGGAGAATATGGTTGGCCGAAGCCACGAGTTCTGGCAATTCTACATTGAGGAATTCAAGTCCTGCTTCTCGCACCTTCCATCAGATCTTGATGTAGATACCCTGCATCGTGGAGTGAATACGGTCAAGCCCTCGCTAATTCGCGTGGAGTCTGACGAGGCGACCTACAATCTGCATATTATGGTCCGCTACGAGATTGAAAAACAATTGGTCAATGGCAACATTGCAATTGGAGATCTACCTGAGTTCTGGAACAGCAAGATGCAGGAATATCTGGGAGTTACTCCACCCAATGATACCAAGGGCGTTTTACAGGATATCCACTGGTCAATGGGAGCTATTGGCTATTTCCCGACCTATACGCTTGGAAACCTGTATGCCGCTCAGCTTTACGCCGCAGCTTTGGCTGATGACCCCACTATTACAGAAAAGATAGCCAAAGGTCAATTCGCGGTTCTTTTGGACTGGATGCGCAGTCATATCCATGTCCATGGTTCAAAATTGCTTCCTGCAGATCTGATGACTCAGGCCACTGGAAAAGAACCGAGCAGCAATGCCTTTGTCGACTATTTACAGTCAAAATTTACCAAAATTTACGGACTTTAATCTGGTAGCCCCGCTCGGATTCGAACCGAGGTCTCAGGCTCCAAAGGCCTGAATGATGGACCGCTACACTACGGGGCTATGTTTGTCCAGAGAATGGTGTCTTTACAAATGTGCCCGTGCGAACAATGATTAATAATGGTCCCTTGGTAACTTAATCAAGATATGACCGCAGGCGACAGGTTTATGAAGAAAATTGAGGACTACTACGATGAGTTAGGTTACCCAGTCTCTTGGGATGGTGAAGGTTCGAACAGACAGTTGGAGATAACCTTCAAGTCCGAATCAGGTTATTTTGTTAAGGCTGTCCTGCTTGCACGTGGAAATGATATAGTAATAAAAGACGAGTGGGGAAGAGAGCAGATAATCCAGGCCACCCGCGGTAATCTCCAGATGATCAAGGGTTGGTCCGAAGAGCGTTAATCTGGTAATTGACTCATACTCTTACAATCAGGTCTTGATAGTATCTCAAGGTTCTTGACCACATCATTTTCAAAAGTAAAGATCCAGGGTTCACACCATCCAATTTCAGTCTTCAATATCTGTTCAGGAGTATAACCCTGTAGAACCATTACAATTGCACGGATACTATTGCCATGGGCGCTGACCAGAACTTGTTTTCCTTCTGAAATATGAGGTATAATAACGTCTTTCAAATAGGGAATCACACGGTCAGCCGTGCTCTTCAAGGATTCACCTCCCGGAGGCGGGACGTCATAACTTCTTCTCCAGATATGAACTTGCTCTGCACCGAATTCTTCGGCTGCCTCGGCCTTGTTCCGGCCTATCAGATCACCATAGTCTCTTTCATTCAGGGCCAAGTTCTTTTCAATAGGAATATTGGTTTGGCCAATCCCTTTCAGAATTATTCTCAAGGTGTCCTGAGCCCTGATCAAGTCAGACGTGAAGGCTAAATCAAATTCAATATTATTCAGTAGTTGAACAGCCTGCTTGGCCTCATCAATACCTTGGGCGTTGAGTTCAATATCTCTCCAACCTGTAAAGCGGTTCTGGTCGTTATAGATAGAAAGGCCGTGCCTCACCAAGACGAGTTTTCCAGAGTTCATAATTAGGTGAATGATTCTATCGAAACTTCCCCATATTTAGGTAACGGTTTGGCCTTAATCCCTAGTTGTTTCTCAACCTGTTTCGCTAATTCTTTGGTTGAACCGTGTACGGTGTAGACCTGTTTCGGGTTGCATTCTTCTATGAATTTCATGGTTCCACCAAAATCAGAATGATCACTGATAGGGAATCCGGCATCCACACCTCTTAGAGCCCAATCTGCGAAGGCACACCAGCCAGAGACCCGGGCTACTTTTGCTCCCTTACTCCTCAGATTCTGAACAGCTGGGTCCGGTCTTCTACCACTCGTTGCTGTCGTGGATGTGACTAGTAATCCGGGGTTCTCTTTTTCATTCTCATTTAGTTCGGCATAGGGAACGTATTCCAAGGCAACGTCATATTTCTTGTAAATATCACTTACAGATGCTACAATTTCCGAGACGGCCGGTACAACTCCCGCATTGTTTGCGGTTGCTATTACTTCCTGAGCTTTACCCAATGAATAGGCCCCTATGATACCCCCTCCATTGGATGATGTCACCTCGATCCAAGCCTGGAGATCCCTCAATACTTCGTTTCTGTCAGGCAGAGTCTGGTCTGGTTTGCCATAGGTAGATTCAATTATCAGGGTATCACAATCTTGAGGCTTCGCAATCCCTGCAGTTACAGTCCCATAAGGATTATAGTCTCCAGTGTAAAGGATTCCACTACATTCGATCATTGCTGAACCTAGTACGTGTCCTGCAGATATGAATTCAAGTTCGAAATCATTGATTCTGAATTTTTCTTGGTAATCATGTACGGTTGCTTTCTTTGATCCAGTTCTTACTTTCATTACATCGGCCGTAGGCTTTGTCATATGGGTCCGAGGTCTGAGATGATCCGAATGTGCGTGTGTAACTGCTCCGTCAGGCCTACCGCTTGAAGGATCAAGATAGACAGTTCTTTTATCTTCCTTAATACAAATCCCCTTATGCTGGAAGACTTCCAATTACTTACCGCCTTTGAAGCTGAAGGAATATCTGGAAGGTTCCCTCCATCGATGGCCCGTGAGGTATCCACATAAGTTGCAACGGAAACCGATTGCAACCTTGCCTCCATACAGGGTAGCATTATGGACCTTTTTTAGAGGAGAGGTACAGGCAGGACATGGCTGACCGGGTGATGCAAATTCACCCCTATGGTGATGGTGGCCACTTTGATCCTCTCCGGGTCTTATTCGTCGCCATCTCTTTACTACCGGATCATAACCCAATCCCTGTTTCCTAAAGTCGCTTTCGTCTGCTTCAGGCGCAGCACCAACAGACCGCGTTCTCATTCCAATTTTTACTTTTTTAGATAGTATGGCAACAATCCTCATCCGTTCCGCAGACAATCGATAATTCTTATCTTTGCTCTTCAGTCTCTTCAATGTATGTTTGTGCATTTTGGTCTGTGTATCCACTGAACCTCTTTCTTTCAGGACGTCCAATACCGTCTCAACAATTACTTTCTTGCTGGGCTTTCGGTAGTCCATAATAACTAATTGAACACACAGGTTAAAGGCTGTCGGAACCCAATAGTAATTTTTATTATCCCATTACAACAATCGGTATACAACCTGAGGTTCATATGTCGATTGATGAAGTAGACGAATTGTTCTACCTGCTGGAGAATCCTACTCGCCGTCGTATTCTTCAATTATTGTCGGTAGAGCGTCTGTATCCCTTGCAATTATCACGTGAAATAGAGGTTACGCAGCAGGCTGTAGTGAAGCATCTCAGAATATTGGAGCAACATGGATTAGTCAAGTCTCGCGATGAGCCAAGTAGTCGTGGCCCCAATCGCCGTGTCTACGCTGCTTCCAGGGAGGTTTCCCTTCACATAGATATTGGTCCTTCCACTTACAAGCAGAAGGCTGAAACGGATTTTGACATATCAAATCTTTCGGAACAAAATAGAAGAGTATTGGATGCGATTGCGGAATCACGCCATATGGATTCCAAGGCCCGTATGGATCTTTTGTCCCGCGTTTCTGAGGATCTAAGGAAATCAATTAGAGATGTTGAAGACGAGAGGCGGAGTCTGATGGCTCTTGTAGGGGAATTGAATCGAGAGATAATCTCTACAGCCCATAGTGCCGAGTGTACGTATGAAGAGCGCAGACTCTTGCATCATATATTACACAATAAGAATTACACTATCGAGGGTGCAGCTGCATTTTTGGGTCTTCGCGAAGCTGAGGTCAGACTTGTATTGGAAAGTTTACAGAACCGCGGCCTGACAAGATGATGGCACGTATTCTTAAATAGAATAGTAAAATCGCTTCACAAGTTCATATGTATTCACTTAGAAAAGGACTGCTTGTAGTATTGGCAATTTGCCTATTCCTTCCTCTTTCACAAGCAGAGGATCCAGTCTACAGAGTGGATGGTCTGCCTGAAAATTTACACTTTACGACAGGGACATCGTATGAGCTAATCTTGACTGCAAGCAACTATTCAGCGATTTCTGCAGTGAATATTACAGTAACCAACGGAACCTTGAGCGAAACAACTGAATTTACTGCCGATGTTCATCAATTGGTTCTTTCAAGTAGTAATGATGGTTGGACATTCAATTGGCAGGCACCCGAAGAATCATTTGAATTGGGGGAAGGAGAAGCTGAACTATCTATAATCTTTGAAGATCAGGATGGAGGGATTTGGTCTTCCTACAATTCTGTTTTGAGACCTCCAGAAATAGATTCACATGATGAGCCTGGAGTGCCACAATGGGCTCTGTCAATGGCTTGGACCGGAGCCAGCTTAACGGTCATCCTGACAGTCATAGGTGCTATCGTCTTACGAAGGGACCGTTTAACGTAAGGTATATATGCTGTCATAAGTGTGCTAAACTTCTGACTTCGGTCAGAGGACATAACTATGAAGCGCAGAATAGTGAACGATGAGCAGGCAGTTTCGCCTGTAATTGCTGTCATTTTGATGGTAGCTATTACAGTTGTTCTGGCTGCAGTACTGTATGTTTGGGCTAGCAGTTTCCTTGGTGGTACAACCAAGAATGCACCAACCGGCAGTATGATAGCAAGCGAAGACGGAAGTGGCGTCTGGACGGTTCAAATCGTCAAGATCAACCCACAAGTTTCCGTAAACTCAGTACACTGGTATTTACTGGATGTACAGGGAAATACTAAGACTGATGGCTTAGTCTCTGATGTATACGGCTACTACTCTGGCCAGGGTAAAGCTGTAGTCTTCATTGACAACGACTTCAATGGTAAGTTGAGCCCAGGTGACAAATTTGAAGTTCACCCAGGTGAAGCTGACTCGGATTTAGCGAGTGTTTCAGATGTATCTGACTACTCGTTCCGTATGAAGTTCGAGCCAACTGGTGACGTAATCGGTTACGATATAGGTCTACAATCATAGACTTAGTGTCGCCAAAAATAGAGCGGGGCTGCAAAGCCCCGTTCACCAGGTAAATGGGAGCTTTGGCTCCCGTCTACCAAATTTTATCTTTTTAATCTAACCAAGGAACTCTTTGTACGGGTTCAGCTCTCTTCTCTAAACCTAGCTTAACCTCAGCCTCTGGCAATAGTTCAAGAATCACTTCTTCAATCTTAGAATGCCTAGGTGGTTTTCCGATTTCTAATCTGTCTCCGCTCAATGAAGCATCTGGATACTTCTTAAGGAATTCAATGGCTCCCTTATCCCAAGGTGCGGGGCCCTTGTGAGGAACAATATCTGGAAGTTCAACAGTTGAGGTTTCAAGAACAACAAATCCCTTTTCACCTAGATTAGCATTCCAAGCAATCAGTTCGAATGCAGTTATGGCCCTACAGATCTTTCTGCCTTGTCTCTGAAGCCATGGTAATGCCGTTTCCTCATTTCCTCCTGGATGAGGAAGTATGACAGTAGTAACGTATCCTTGCACAGCCCGTTCTTTCTTCTTTGGGAAGAAGAAGTCTAGAGACGGCTTATCTGTGAAAGCTTTTGCCGCCAGAATTGCAGCCCCCAATCCCCTTAGGGTCACGCCTGCCGCCACGTTACGCCCTCCATCAACAGGATCAGGCAACATAATTGGTGAATCTGGTGCACCCTTGACCAGACCTAGTTTGACGGGCGGCCTCCAATTCACTATTTCATCCAGAAGGTTAGTAAAACCTTGATATTTTATACACAGAACCTCAACCAGGTAACCCGAGAAGCCACCTACCGCAGCTCCAGCACCGTAGGCTCCTGCACCTTTCAGGAATTGTTTGGTAAGTCTTATTTGGTCTTCCATTCCAGCAATGTTCCCTCTCACCCATTCAGTATGGAAAGGTGTTCTGTCAACAGCTGAGATTGGATCTGCAGGGTCATCGATTGCATAACAGGGCACCACATCAAGCCCCACACCATCTATTTCTCCACGGAGATAGGGATGTTGAGCGTAAAGTTCTCTTCCGTCTGGAAGAATTTTCCTAGCCGCGTCCAACCCTTTCTTTTTCAGATCCGTTCCCGGTTCAAATCTTAGGAAGAGATCGATGTCTGCGCCTTTCAGAAAGGTTCCTTTTGCTACAGATCCAACGATTAGTGGACTAAAACTAATTTCCTTATTCGAACTTGCCTCATCGAGGAGTCTCTGGGCTAGCTCGGTTATTTGCGTAGCTTCCTTTTCATTGGGTTGAACCCTTTTCAGAGCCTCTTGAAGAATCTTATTCACTCTTCCTCAGAGGATTGGTTAAATTTACCTTTATGCCAAGCTTTCGTCCTCTCCTTCAGGGCTCTTTTTTTCAGTGTTTCAATGTCATCTTTGACTGGAAGTAAGATAGGGGCCAGAAAGGCTATAATTCCCAAAATCAGCGAAATAATCCCTAGTTCTATGTTCTTTCCAGTTGTAATAGCTTCTAGAAAAAGACTAACTGCTATTAAGGCAAAAACGGTTGTTATCCATATTATCTTACGATAAGCACTTTCACTGAAGAAATATTTGTCTCCTTCATCAGGTATCTCTACCGAGAATTCGGCCTCAGGAATCACTATCTCTTTATCATCAATTCTGGGCCTTTCTAGTTTTCTCTTTCTTATGTACCATGTTGCTATCAGTCCACCTATCAGGAAAGCAATTTGTCCGTAACCAGGGTCTCCAGCCTTTGTGGCAGCCCAGATTGCATACAACACAGCTACCCAGATAGAAGTTATTATCGCGTAGTATAGATTCATTCGGTTATGCAAGCTAGATTTTAGCTTCCATGGTTATTGCCTCCACAGGACATGCAAATGCACAGAGTGTACAACCTGTACATGTATCTTCGAGAATCAAGGCCTTTTTGGATTCGAACTGTGAAGTACGCGCCATCAGGTCCCAGGATATCATATCTATTGAGGCAAAATTACAGAAGTAGACACATTGAGTGCAACCAATACATTTCTCGTTATCGACAAGTGCTAGGTAATCCTTCCCTCGAGGTAAAGAATCAAGGGTTTGTTTTCTGAGTTCCTTGAACATATCCTTCGCTTTTTCGATACCAGTTGAAGGGAGTTCTTCCTTGTTCAATACGTCTTTGGTCCTAGTGAGCCATTTGTTTGGTTTGTGGAAGAAAAGGGAAGTATCATCTGAGACAATTGCTACAGGAGCTTCCATCAACGCTTCAGTAGGCACTTCAGTTTCCTCAGCCTGTTCCGAGCTTGCAGGTTCAGCCCCAGATCCGATGTCCCCAGGGTCAGTGATCAGGATTGCGTCTACGGGGCATACTTCCTCGCAGGCTCTGCAGACTATGCAATCCGGCTCCCGAGACATTATCGCCTTCGTGTCGGAGGCAGGATGCTTTGGTGTGTCTATCCATTCGAAAACATCGACTGGACAGGCATCTATGCAGGCTCCATCGGCCACACAGATATCGAAATCCACAGCCACAACGCTGCCCCAAATCCCGAGTTTATCGGTCCCGACTCCTCCATAGGAACTGGAATCCTTGGCCCAGATCTGGATGGGCTCGGACTCACCATCGTGGGTCGCCACCTTCTGGTATGTACTCATGAAGTTCTTATCGATCTCTGCCACTAGCTTTTTTCCTCCAGACAAGCAACCAGAAATTGCATAAGATCCATCATTTCGTAGTCATGATGATGTCCCTCCTCCGGATTCATTCTCTCTTCATTCAACATACATTGCATGTGCATGTAACATTTAGGACATCCACCAAGCATGATGTCAATTCCAGCGTCAGTACCTTGATCTAGCCTTTTTCTGCGAACAGCTTTGGTCGCATCATTGCAGTACATCATCGAGGAGACGCCGCAGCAGAGGGCTCTTTCCTTGTTATTTTCCAATTCTACCATTTCAGCCCCGTCCACTAGTTGGATTAGGTCTCTAGGGGCCTCATATTCTCCCATCATCCTGCCCAGACGACATGGATCGTGGTAGGCAACAGTCACGTCCTCTGGGGCTTTGAATTTCAATCCCCTGCCCTGAAGAGTCTGCGTGATGTGTTCAACTTTTATTCCTAGAGTATTTGGCAGGTCATAGTCCACAGCGAATGTCCGGTAGCACTCAGCGCAAGAACAGGTCACAATTTTGATTCCAGATTCTTTCAATCTTCTCATATTATGTTCTTTGAGAGTATCGAAAACTTCTAGCTGACCCTGCCAAAGTTGGTCGTGACCGGAGCATTTGAAGACATTCATATCTAGTATCAGTGGATCAATCCCAGCATAGTTGAGAAGTTTGATTGAGGCAGCCGCAATCGAGGCATGATCTGCGTCACCTTTGTTTAGATGAGTGAATTTTACTTCAACATCCATAAAGTCGACACACCCAGGGAAATATCCGTATTCATGGGGTCTTTCTGGTTTCCATGGTTCTTTCTCTTCTTTCATCGCGTCTTCTACGATTAATCTTTCAAAAAGCGGGTGTGGGATAGTTCTCGAATATGGTTTGGTTCTGCTCATGACATTGCTCCTGAAGTGGTTAACGCTCGTTGTTCGAGTACATAGTCAACATATTCTATATTTTGTGGGCAAACAGCTGTGCACATTCCGCACGTTATGCATGACCACATAGCCACTCCATCGTGTTCATTTTGGAACGTGTTGAAAATGATATTAAGTTCATGTTCTCCTTCCATGTCCCTAACAGGGCAAATATCGTCACAAAGGCCACACTGATAACACCTATTCAGCTTGAATTCATAGATTCTCTGCATTCTTCTGTCAGCAATCCCATCAGTGTAGAGAGCAAACCGTTCTTCGTCAGTCAGTGGTTTTGCACCTTCAGATCTTCTCCTATCCAAGAAAAGGTAAGTAATGAAAGCGCATCCTAGTGGACCCCAGAGTGTAACTTGTGATAGTACTTTTGTGTTTATTTCAGGATAATAAATGGCAACATTGGCATTAATTGAGTAAATTGACAGCATAATTACCATAGCAATTCCATAAACTCCGATAGCTGCCCTCACAGGGTCCTCTATGGGTCGTCGCTCGTGCCCTCTATTGACGACATCGCCATACTGCGGATCAATCAAAAATCCAATGGCACGATCTATGAATGGAACAGCTACCACGAGCCCTACGATCATCCCTTGAACCAAGGTTCCCCATACTTTTGCAGTCATCAGGAAGAAATGATACCCGAATATGGTGAATTCAATATCCCAAGCGACTTTTAGACAACCAAATGCCCATAGTAGATACCAGTCAGGAAGAGGTGGTGGGAATGCAGTACCTGCTGTTGGGTCTGCAGCTCCATGTAAGGGTGGTGGCACAAATGCCGACAAGTAGAAGAAAAGAGCCATGATGTACATACTCAGAACTGCGTCCCTTGTCAATTCATGAGGATAAAGTGGCTCGCCTTTGACCATATCGGCCTCAAGTACTGAGTGGTCTTCACGGTGCTCCAATTTGTTTACAGTATCCAGAACAATCTGCTCATCCTGATACTCAGTAATCATTTCGGTAGCGCTGTCTTCACTCATTAATGCGGTTCAGCCTCCCCTTGTATCCAAACAAGTGCCATATGAACAATAATTAGGATGGTTCCAATTAAAGGCAGAACGAAAATGTGCAACCAGTACATTCTGGTTATAGTATCTCCAGTAAGTTGCGTTCCTCCGAATATAATCTGTGCCATCAAAGGACCCATAGCAGGTATAGACGTTGCCATTTCCAGTCCAATTGAACCTGCTGCAAAACCCAATTCATCCCAGGGCAAAAGATAGCCCGTATATCCAAAGAAAATAGTAATCATGAGTAGGATTGATCCCAACATCCAATTTATTTCCCTTGGGTTACGGTACGCTCCAACAAAATAGACTCTCATCATGTGAAGAAAGACTGATGCAACCATGAAGTGCGCTGACCAGTGGTGAACTGCCCTAATGATATATCCAAATGACACTTGAGTCATTATAAGTTCCATCGACTGATAGGCACCAGAAGTACAAGTTCCTGTACCGCATGGCTCACCATTTTCGTTGACGAATTGACCGTCTGGAACATAATAGAACCCTAGATAAATTCCAGTTATGGTAAGCACTACGTATGCAAAAAAGGATAATCCTCCTAATGAGTAGAAGGGATACCAATACCACACAGCCTTCACGTTGTATCTCTCTGTGTGGGACTGTGGCATAGTCCTTCCAGTCGCAGGCATTAGGGTGTAAACAACTGAGTAATATTCTCTCTTAGCTAAGGAAAAATAGCGGTGCAGTGCGAATCTTTCATCAACCCATTTCCAGGATTCAAATATAGCACTAGGGAGTAATCCAGTCACGTATAGATATGCAACCCCCGCTACCGCACCAGCCAAAGACAGGAAAATCAATGGGAAGGTATACTTCCTCATTAATTCTTCCAGAATTGGAGTTTCAGCACTTACCGGCAGAGACAGTAATACCAGACACCCAATTATCGCAGCTACAATTCTGTTGAATTTCATGATTATCCCTGTCCGCAATATTTCAGCCAGTCTAAGTGTGTCGTTAGACCTATTAATCCTCCATCTTTTTCAGCAATAGGTACTACAGGTAAGCCATAAGGTGCTGGCCCCTCCAACAATTCGGCAGCCATAACTTCTCTTCCTTGTTCGTCTATATTCTTGATCACTGATACCGGATCAAACAATGAAAGATGGCAGGGGCACAAAAACATATTACTGTAGTCACCACCACTGATGGTACTGGTTCCTTCTGGTGTGAATACAGGTTTGCAACAAAGGTGCGGGCACTTGTAGGTGTGGTATGCCATCATAGTGCTATTTCCTCCATCATCCGAGACGCCTAGGTTTTCCATTCCAGCTTCAGTAGGGACTTTAACAAGAGCCAATTGAATCTCACAACTCCCCAGTTCTTCCTCGAGTTCCTTTGGCCCCCAATTGACGATAGCAACATCCCAGAGTTTGAAATCCTCTTTCTTAGCTACTTTCCCTCCCTTGTTTTCGTACCACTTCCCACTCTCACTCTTGTAGGTCAGTGTTTCATGGGCATTATCCTCGTTGCATCTTGTCACTGGAGGGGGTAGGAGTGATTTCAGTGCAGGAACTGTGAGTGCACCAGTCATCCCTGCGCCCGCAAGTCCGATTGCACCTTTCAGGAAACCTCTACGTGTAATATCCATAATTATCTCTCCAGTTTGGTGATAACTTTCCTCCTTCTCTTTTTGGCTTCTAGAACCTCTGGCATGAATGATCTTCTATAGAAATCAAGCATCAACCCTAGGACTAAGAATGCCATGGCAATCGTAAATGATAAAAATTGTTGGTCCCAATTCTCTAAAATACCATAAATAAAGAGTGAATCGTACATCAATTCGAGAAGCATAAGAACCAAGATTATGGCAAATATCTCCAGTTGTTCTTTTCCAGGAACATTTCTCAATTCCTTTCCTAGTTCTTCATCTTTGTAGGTTCCTAAAAGTTTTTGGGCATCTTCGGTAGTAAGTTCACCTTTTGAAACCTTTTCCAGAACTTCATTAACCTCTGTAATGTGCACTCCCTCCTCTGATTACTATGTAAGCCACTAGGATAGACAAAAGTACAGATGCTATCCCGATTAGGCCAATCCAATATTGCATTAGTGTAACTCCTAATTCGTGTATCGATACTTCACTTGAAACTTCTTGGGGCGTACCAAGTGAGACCGCAGTCAAGTAAGACCATTGGTCTCCGGAAGAAGCAGCCCCATCCACGACATTGAAATAGATGGTGAATAATGCATCGCCTGTACCTTCAGTAGGAGCGGTCCACTGGAAAGTCCAACTTCTAACCATGTTACTGTTGTCATTATGTGAAATGTATGATCCGCTACCTCCTACCCAGTAATTTTCATTTGCAACAAAAACACCTTCACTTACTTCAGCCAAGAACCCACCGTATTTCACAGAACCATCAACCGAATCGACGTTCGTATCGTTGACGGTTAGTGTTATGTTGTAAGTGGTTTCCGGAACATAAGTATTAGGTATTCCATCTAAACTGTACATTCCTTCGTTGAGTTGTTGATCCATATGGCAGGTACAACCTTTAACGATAGATTCCATAGCCCATTCGTCCCCCCCAGTCTCACCACCTCCAGGGTATCCATTGACACTTTTTCCAACTAGTAGAGCGGTCAAAAGCAGTAACGCCATCAGACTGTAATTCTTGGTGTCAGGTATAGACAAATTACGCCCCCATAATAGGTGATTTGAGAGGACAGTATCTGCTATATAAAAATATGCAGTACAAAGAACCATTTTCTATCGAGCATACACGCTTAATACATCATCCATCTGATAGAACATGAAAAGTCCAAGTCCGGTCAAGCAAAGCGGCCTGATTCTGTTAGGCCTTTTCACACTCCTGTTACGTTACCCTATCACGCCCTCCCCCACAGGCACTGACAATTTCTATTATATCTCCATGACCAAGGCGATTATATCTCATGGCCAGGTATTTTGGGCTGAAGAAGTTCTATCACTTTATGGACTATTTCCTGGAACGAGTCCGCTTGGTGCTACACTGCTGGCATCAGCTGTCACTACTGTGACAGGCCTCTCAATCTACGATTATATTATCATCCACAGCATCTTTCTCTCCCTGATCTCGACATTTGGATTTTTCATGCTCTCAGGCGAGCTCACAGACAACTATCGAAGTCGTTGGTTTGCAGCTCTTTGCTTCTCCCTAGCCCCTAGATTCCTTACTTTCTCGCTATGGAGATTTTCCCTCAGATTCACGTTCATAGCCCTTCTCCCCTTCTTTATCTGGTTGCTTTTGAGATTATCAAACTCAAAACATGGTCGGCATCCTTCTCGCCTCATTGTATTGATATCATTGTTTATCGTGATCCTACCATCGCTGCATCGTATGGGCCTTCTTTTCCCTGGAATGCTTTTGGCCCTGTTAATGGCCCATCTTCTATTTTACTGGCAGGAGAATGCTACCAACCGTGAGCGTGCTGGTAGGCAAACTCTGGGTTTCCTAATCTTTCTCTCTGGTTATCTATTCTATTTACAGTATCTTGATTTTTCGCCCTATACTCCAGATGATGATCTTATTGGAGCCTATCTATTCATCGGTAATGGCATTTTATCATCTCTGGCAAATTTAGCAGTCTATTATATGATAAATGTGGGACCTTCTGTTTTTATAGCTATCCTCGGTATTGTGTTCTGGATTCAGGGAGGGCGTGTCAAGCTGGGATATTTGTTCTCAATGTCCTATTTAGCACTGTCCTTCTTTGTTATTTCAGATATTATTTACATCCCTTATCTGGTGACCTTTGGGATTCTCCTTTTCATGGCACCCGGTTTCGATTTTTTCCAGGATAACCTTCAAGATCATCCCAGACGTATAGCTGCACTCTTTTCGGTTCTAACGGTTATTCTCGTTTCTTTCTCATATGCAGACCTTGGGTACAGGGTTACAGCTCATGAAAGGGAAGCCCAGTTCTATACCTACTATGTTCGCGATAGCAGTATTTCCACGGCGCAGTGGATGGATGATAATCTGGAAAATGGTATTTTCGAATCCAATGATGCAAAAAGGGAGCGGAGAGTTGCAGCCTATTCGGATATGCTGGCCCAATCGGACTCATTGAAATTATCACAGGGCCTTGTGGATATTGAACGGATGGATATTGAACGGATTTCTGTCAAGGACATGTACTGGAACTCTTTAGACCATTTATGGGAATGGAACAACACTGAAATCTTCTCATCCGAGATAGGCCAGAACAGATCATTGTCCGTAGTTAACTTGGGTATGCCAGATATGAGTGGGAAGTCATCTACACTTTCATTGGTACTGAATTATCACTACAAGTACATGCCTGATTTTACATACAGGATTTATTCCAATACAGAATTGGCGCTTTACTGGACTACGGGTTATTGAATGTGCCAATGTTTTTATACCGGTCTGACTGGCGCCATTCTCTCCATAGGAGATTAGGATATATGGCAAGAATTCATGCAAGGCACAGGGGGCGCTCCGGTTCTAGTCCGCAGACTAGAAAAGAGAACCCAAAGTGGTCTCCCAAGGCTAAAGATGTGGAAAAAGAGATAATAAAAATGTCTTCTGAGGGGCTTTCTACGTCACAAATCGGAATTGCATTGAGAGATACTCATGCTGTCCCTAGTGTAAAACTCGCTACTGGTAAATCAATATTGAAGATTTTGCAAGAGAACAAGGTGTCTCCATCCTTACCAGAGGACTTGACCAATCTGATGCGAAAGGCAGTCCGTCTGGGTGAACATCTGAAAGTAAACAATAAAGATAATCACAATACGCGAGCTTTGCGCCTTACCGAAGCGAAGATACTCCGCCTGGTCAAATATTATCGTTCAAATGACGTTATTCCAAGTGATTGGAAATATTCTCTAGCCAACGCTAAGCTTTTGGTAGGCTGATTACCTTAGCCAGCTCAGATGAGCAATTGGAATCTTTTGATAATCAATGGTTCGGCACACCTTGCTGATTTAGATTCAGAGATAATAGAGATAGCTGGTTTTGGCCGTTTTCCTGGTGAAGCTGTACGGGGACAAAAACTAGGGGCCGTGTTCGATCTTCTGGGTGAAAAGTGTTTGATCGCAAGATACGCTTTGTCAGATGTACAATCTAATCTCAAACGTGGACCTCAGATAGTCCTGCCCAAAGATATAGCCTGGATGATCTACAAGTCAGGTCTGGCAACAGGAGGCACTGTAGTTGAGGCAGGTTGTGGTTCGGCAGCCTTGACCTTGGCGCTTGCCCAAGCCGTAGCTCCAAATGGCAAGGTCATCACTTTTGAGAATAATCTCCGTCACTTCAAAATAGCTGAGAAGAACTTGGAAATGAGTCCATGGAAAGATCTGGTCGAAATCCGCAGCAGTGAGTTAGAAGACAAGACCAAGGAAATAGAGACAGATGCAATCGTATTGGACCTTCCTAATCCTAATGAGATCATTGAATGGTCAAAGAGATCCTTGAGGATTGGTGGCTTTATGTTGAGTTACGTTCCCACGGTGAATCAGGTGGAGAACCTTTTAGTTTCTCTGGAAGGGTGGAAGGAAATTGAAATTGTCGAGGTCATTCAACGAGACTGGCAATCCAAGTCAAGTGCCCTCCGGCCAAAGACTAACATGCTGGGCCATACCGGTTTCATAATCTCTGCCAGATGGAATGGTTGATTCCGGCGTAATGATTTTAGCAACCTTGTAATTGGGCTTTGGTGTCCAATATTAATGATGTGATAATAATCGGTTCAGGTCCAGCAGGCTACACTGCAGGATTATACGCAGGTCGTGCAATGCTAAACCCGCTGTTGTTTGCAGGATATGCAAGTGGCGGACAATTGATGTTGACCAGCGATGTGGAGAATTTTCCTGGCTATCCTGAAGGAATTAGTGGACCGGAGATGATGATGGAACTTAGGTCGCAGGCATCCAGATTCGGCTGCAAAATAGTAGACAAGAATGTAGATTCGGTTGACTTGTCTAAAAATCCTTTCAAAGTTACTGTAGGTACAGAAGAGCATCTGGCCAAATCTTTGATAATTACTACAGGAGCAGAAGCAATTTGGCTTGATGCCCAAAATGAGGCCGTCCACAAGGGTCGAGGAATTTCAACCTGTGCAACTTGTGATGGCGCTTTTTTCAGGGATAAAGAGGTAATAGTTGTCGGTGGTGGCGACTCAGCTATGGAGGAAGCTACTTTTCTGACCCGTTTCTGTAGCAAGGTTACTATCGTACATCGTAGAGAAGGTTTGCGTTCATCCAGGATAATGGCTGATCGAGCCCAGGGCAATCCCAAGATTGAATGGAAACTGAATCGTGTCGTTAAGGGCTGGCTTGGAGATGATGGAAATTTTGAAGGTGCTGTTTTGGTTGATACTCAGAATAATACTGAGGAAAACTTTTCCTGTGATGGGGCGTTTATTGCCATTGGTCACAAGCCAATGACCGGTTTCCTTAATGGGCAGATAGAGACAGATGAACAAGGATATATAATTTGGAAGAAGAATTCGATGACGAGCGTCTCAGGTGTTTTTGCAGCTGGTGATGTTGTTGATACACGTTATCGTCAGGCTGTCACGGCAGCAGGAATGGGTTGTATGGCTGCTATGGACGCTGAAAGATGGTTAGAGGAAAATGAACATTAATTAGAACCTAACACTTTTTAGAACCCCTATTAGTGCCTAGGTGTGCAGCGTGAGCTTTCTTTCCGCAAGTCAGAAGATGGCGTGAGTCCTATAATAGGTACAATTCTCATTCTGGGGATTATGGTCACAATTACGGGGACCATGCTGGCCTGGGGTATTCCACAGATACAGCAGAGTGAGGCTTATGCGATCTATACTTCTGCACAAAACAATTTTCTGAACTTTGATGCAGATATGGATCAGGTCATATTACAGGGGACAGGGTCATCCCGCACTTCAACGGTTTCTTTCAGCTCAGGTACGTTCGTGCTTCGTGAGAATCTGGATGAGATGAGATACTATTACACTACAGTTCCTTGGTCAGATCCCAAAATCATCGGTGTTAAGAGTGGTGCAAAAACTTTCGCCATGACCGATTCCAAAGCCGTTGTCAGCGACTACAGCGTCAGTTTGACCTATCCCAATGGAACAAGCTGGACAGGCACAACTTCCTCGCGTCTTGTGACGGGTTTTCCAGAGATTGCTTATGGCGTCAAAGCAACGTATACGAGTACAGAAAACACAACTCAAATTGGCGGTTTCTTCGTTTATGGAGTCGATTCTTTGTCTTACAAATATTCATCGGTTTCAGGAGTCTACAAAATGCGAATGTTCAATGGTGGCTTAGTCTCCAAGGAACCTGGAGGCAATTTCTTTGTGAGTTCCCAGCCTTTGATCAGGTCCATAGAGAATGCGGATTCTTACGATTCATTATCACTTTACCAGACCGATTATGACATGGCTTCATCATCTCCTAAATCGGTTATGGCAGGTAACTACAATTTTGAAGCTCGTAATCAGGGTGGAACAGATAATTCAGCCACTATCTATTCCTTACGAATGGGTTTTACAGGCGATAGTTCCCTGGCCCTCAGGAGTTATTACCTTTCTAACTGGGGGTTTGACAGTAGTACGTATTATTTTACTAGTTCAGAGTCTACTACGGCAGCTAATATGGGTTTTGAAGAGGACATAGTCTATTCTCAAGACACAGCTTTCGATTTCAGGATACTAGAGAGGACCATCCATGTCACCCTTAACACACGATGATTCAGCAGCCTCGCAGCTAATCGGCTATGTCTATACAGCACTGATCTCGGTTCTAGTATTATCTTCAATAATGCTTACTTCCAGCACAATAATTAATGGCAATGTATCCAACACTGCGCAGGAGGAGGCTGAACAGCTGGCTCTTTATTTTCAGCTAGCGATCGAGGATTTGCTGAACACCGTGCGTGAACATCCCACCGCTACTCCAGTTGTTAGATTAGAGACAGGTATAGAGGCCATAAATCATGGTATCCAGTACAAGGTGAATGGAACTGAAGGAGGCCTAAAAGTTACGACCTTGCAACCGAGAGGCGGTTCATTTGAGGTCACTTTTCCACTTTATCCTGCAACTGCAATAGAAACTAAAAACGGACTCCCTTTAAAGTCGACGACTTCTTATATAGTCGCACATTATGATAACGACCTTAAGGTCGTCAAGTTGACACCAGGAAATTGAGATGAGCGCAGCAGAAGGAACTTTAGATGCCGGATCTGGATTACTTGGTCAAGAAGAAGAACAGATTGATGAATCGAAATTGTCTTGGCTTGAACGCCGTAAACTCAAGAAGCAGAGAAAAGCCTTAGATCGGAAGCGCCGATCTGCTGAGAAAGAGGGCGTGATTCATGACTTGGTTATGGATGACATCGAGATTGGAGAGGACTTTGAAGAGCTTGACACTTATCCAGTTCAACCTCCCTTTTCCTACGTCCGGGTTCTATTCGATAAAAGGGATTATTCCAGATTTTACTACGTGGTCGAACCCAAGGCCACCAAACAGGAACTTGATGACTTAGAAACGATAAAAGAGGTCCTTCAGCGTGCTCTTAACATCAATCGTGAGACGATGGATGAGTCACAAGACGAGTTCTTGAAGCAGGCTGTAGATGATATACTGAACAGCTACAGGTTGAAGTCACGCAAGAGCAACCGTGAGAAGATTCATTATTACATTGAAAGAGATTTGATTGGTTATGGCAAGGTAGACACCATGATGCGCGATCCAAACATTGAGGATGTTTCTTGCGACGGCCCTGGTGTTGAGATCTTCGTTTATCACAGAAGGTTTGAATCATTGAGAACCAATGTTATGTGGGAGGATGAACTTGAGTTGGAAAGTTACATCATCCGTATGGCACAGCGTTGCGGTAAACATATTTCCATTGCAGAACCACTTCTGGATGCAACATTAATGGACGGTTCACGAATTGTTATGACGCTTGGTAGGGAAGTTTCCACCAAAGGTTCTACTTTTACCATCCGGCGTTTCAGGGATGAACCTTTTACTCCTGTAGATTTACTTGAATTCAAGACATTTTCATCAATGCAGATCGCATTTTTCTGGATGGCGATGCAATATGGGATGTCCATGCTGTTTGTTGGTGGAACGGCTTCCGGTAAGACCACGTCATTGAATGCATGTTCCCTTTTCCTTCCTTGGCAACACAAGATTGTCAGTATTGAGGAGACGAGAGAGTTGAATTTGCCACATCCTAATTGGATCCCAGGATGTACAAGACAAGGTTTTGGTGGTGAAGCCGGCGGAACAGGTATGAAAGCACCAGGAGAGGTTGACATGTATGACCTTCTGAGAGCAGCTCTTCGAGAGCGTCCAGAATACATTATTGTGGGAGAAATTCGTGGTGCAGAGGCTTATGTTCTGTTTCAGGCAATGGCCACTGGTCACACTACTTATTCAACTTTCCACGCCGATTCGATTCAGAGTTTAGTACACCGTCTTGAGAACAAACCGATTGAGATTCCAAGGGTTCTGATTCCTGCATTGGATGGTATTTCAATTCAAATTCAGACACGTATTGCAGGGAAGCGAGTAAGGCGAAACAAGAACATAGTTGAGATTATTGGAATCGATCCCCATTCTCATGAATTGCTTACCAATGAAGCATTTAGATGGGACAATACAGTTGATGAATTCCTATTCACAGGCAAGTCCTATATCCTCGAGAAGATTATGGCGAAGGCCAATCTCAACCGAGTTGAGATTATGGATGAGATGAAGAGACGCCAACTGGTCATTGAATGGTGTCTTAAGAAGGCAATCAGAGATTTCAAGGACTTTGCCAAAGTTATTGCAGAGTACTATGTTCACCCTGAGGATGTCATGCGTCAAGTTTATGCAGATATGCAGGTTGGTGGCAAGAAGCGTCGCCGCAAGGTCGAAGATCGAGACATGGACCTGTCGGGTTCAGGTGATGATGAGGTCGATGTTTCAGATTTCCCACCTAAGGTCAGACAAAAATATCAGAAACGCGAGGCCAAAGAGCAGGCAGCCAGATCTAAGAGTGATGCCAAGATATCACAGATGGACGATCCAACCAAGCGCTCGAAGTTAATTGCAAAGGAGGAAGTTAGGCGGGATAAAGTCGAGGCCCGGCTCCAGTCGGATTTATTGAAGGATCAGGCCTACTATGTGCCGCTTAAACAGTTGACTCCCTTATCCAAACAGATAGGTCTGGGTGATGTTTCATCGCTTAATGAGGTTGAGGCTAGGCGTATGTTGAAAGGCGTCCGGTCCGAGCTTAATAAGAAGGCCAATGGAGAAGCTAAAATTATGAAATTGGAGGATCAGCCAGAGAAGAAAGCTACTTCGGTGTCCTCTGAAGAGGACCGTGCTGCTAAGGCCCTTACAAGTCTGAAAGCTGCTTTAGCCAACAGAGTTCAACGTTCCGCTAATCCACGTTGGTGGCACAAATGGCTCTGACCGTTTTTGAAACATTTAGTAGAGTTTTACTAGGATGGTTAGGCCGCTTGCTGACCAAAGATTCTATAGGTCTCAGAAACGATCTTGTCAAAGCCCGAATTCCACTTCTAGCGGAGGACTACATGGCCTCTTCCATCATGCAAGTTATAGCTACATTTGTTGGTGGAGTACTTTTCGTATTGTTTCTTCTTGGTTTTCTGATACCTCAAATTGAGATGATGGAGAATCCATCTACTGGAGAAAACTTTTCAGTCTCGAAAACTGTTCAATACGCCATTATTGGAATTCTAGTGTTCGCCTTGCCCGCATTGGTGGGTCTGATTCAGTTGTTTACCCCTGGTTGGGTGGCTAGTAGTAGAGCCACTAATATGGATAGACAGATACCTTACGCTGCAAGTTATGTGTCAGCTTTGGCAGCAGCTAATGCTACACCGTCACAGACTTTCAAATCTCTCGCCAGAAACAAGGACATCTATGGTGAGATCTCGAACGATGCAGCATGGATTTTCCACAGTATGGAATTCATGGGCCGTGATTTGGTTACCACACTGAAGGAAGCTGTAGATCGAACTCCTTCCGAGAGATTTGCAGAATTTCTTCAGGGAATCATAGGTACTGTGACATCAGGAGGTAATCTGAAGTTATATTTCTTGAACAGATCTGAGTATTACGCACAGCAGAATCGAGTTCATGTTAAGGATATATTACAGCAGATGGCCCTGTTCTCGGAAGCCTATGTGGTCGTTGCCGTTGCTTTGCCGATATTTGCTATGATTATTGCAGTTATTACTTTCTGGGTATCAGGGGCAGGCATGCAACTTGAGGAGATTCACATGTATCTTTTGGTATTTGGTGGATTTCCTATAATTCAGATTATTTTTTCTGGTCTATTCTATAGTTTAAGTATGGAGATATCAACCGACTGATGACGATTAAAGGTAATTTGGAGAAGAAAAGCTACCAAGATCCACGCACAGGGGTCAAGAGACGCTGGATGGAGTACAGCAGAGTCGGTCGTTGGATAAATGTCAGGGACAAGACTTTCGATTGGGCTCCGGTTGTCGTTGTCTTTCTTTCGATTGTCTTTGCCCTCTTCTTCTTTGTAATTGCTAATATCAATAATACTACAGATGCCCAGACACTGGTGGTCGATCAGGACTTTGACAAGCAATTCGACAATCCTTGGGCCATGAATGACGGTCGTTTTTCATTCACCTTTGGAAATACTTATGACGAATCAATGGGTAAGGAGAATCGTGTAGAGGCAATTTATGGTCTTGGCCTTCCAGCCATCCAAAACAATATGTCAAAAGACAACAATCCTGCGGTTGATGGAATAGAGAATGAAATGACTGCGAACGAATGGCTCCGTAGTTATCCTGAGATATCTGCAATCGACTATGTGATATTTGGTTTGGTCTCATTGATGCTGCCTTATGGGCTTTATGGACGGCGAAGGGACCAGATTAGGGCCCGAGTTGAGGACAAATTTCCAGATTTTCTGAGAGACCTTGCAGAGTATTGGAAGGGTGGTCTGAGCATGACCGTCGCGATTCAGACTCTGGCCAAGGGAGAGTATGGTAACCTTAACGAGGACGTTAACAAAATGGCATCCCAGATTTCTTGGGGCGTTTCATTTGGAGAGGTTCTGGATATGTTCACCGAACGAGTTACTTCACCGATTGTGACTAGAGCCGTTAGAATGGTAGATGAGGCCAATCGTGCAGGTGGTCGTATCTCGGATATTCTTCTGGCCGCTTCTTTTGATGCTAGGGAAATCAAGGCCTTGGAGACAGAAAGAAGGCAGGAAGTCGGAAGTTACGTAACGGTCATTTATGCTTCCTTCTTTGTCTATCTGGGCATTATCCTTGTTCTTGCACAAACTTTCATTCCAGCTATTGTTGATTCAGCAGCAGCTACTGGAAGCACAGGTTCCATGTCTATTGGAAACCTAACCATAAGGGAGATGAACGAGGTCTGGATTTCCACGATTTTTCTTTACAGTCTGGTAGTGCAAGGTATTGGCAACGGACTAGCGGCCGGTTTCATGTCCAATGGAAGATTATATTCGGCATTTAACCGAGCATCCTTTTTACTTCTGATTGGATGGTTTGTCTTTGAACTTACTGGAATAGGAACATCCATGATAACTCCTCAGATTTAGCTGAGGTTGATTGTACTATGAATGACACCAAAGGTCAGATGCATGTGCTTGAGGTCCTTTTGGTGGCAACCTTGTTTACTTCCGCCGTAAATGTATCTGTGAACATTTTGCCAACGAGTGATGCTAATAATCTGGAGGAAAACGACCTTTATTTTTCAGGTCTGGAGATTCTTGAGATGTTAGATGTCTGGCAGCCCTCTGACGCTACGATAGCTGCAGCACATGATGACTCAACTCTTGCCTGGTGGCTTGCTACGGATAATGATACATCGATTAAGCAATACTTGGATGCGGGCCTTGCATCATCGGTTTCGTATCGTCTGGAAGCAACGCATGGTGGTCAGACAGAGGTTATTGTGGATCGCGAGGCCCCATCCGGGCCTGTTATTCAGGCTTTCAGGATAGTCTGGGCAGATAATGAGATCTGGGATCTTAGTCTCAAGTTGTGGTATGGATATAGGGAGGGCTGATGAAGGATAACGCACAGTTACTGTTAGTTTCAGGTCTTATAATGTCAATCACACTCATTGCCGTGAGCAGTACCATCACACATTCAGTCAATCTTGGTCAGCATCAAGGCGAAAGACACGACCTCACACCTTTATTGAGTTCTATTGAAGATGATTTTCCATTAGCATTGGAATACGAGGTTGACAATGCAGCAGCTGATACAAGCTTGTCTACATCATTTGATACCACTGCAGAAACTGTTGAGTCGTTATTTGCATCTAGAGGCTATTCCCTCTCCTTTACTTTAGTTTCATCCACAGAGGATAGTGGAACATACACTTTCGTCTACAGTTTTGAGATCAACGATGGAACTATGTACATCAATTTGGACCAGACGGTTTCATTCTGAATATTTAATCTCTGGAAAGGAACGATGACATCGTTCTTTTGAACATTCCGCCGAAGCCTAGAAAACAGGTTATGACCATTCCAATAAACATGATGACATAACTCAAGTATAATTGTTCAATGTCACTAGCGAATTGGTCAGGTGTTTCCCCACCCTGGAGTGCCATAAGTCGAATCAGGCCCAGTACAAATCCAACAATTATGATGACGAAGCCTCCAGTCATAATTATATCTTTGATGTTGATTCCATCCTCGGGAGGATCGGGACTGCCTTTGAACTCCTGAAAGTCACTACCATTGTCATCGTTGTCGGACATGCCTCAGCCAGAAATTGCGGCTTAATAAGCTTGCCCTTGAGAATTATGCTTTTTTATTGGCCAGAGCGGCCTTCACTAGGCCAAGATGCAATGGTGACGGCGCATCAGGTCTTGATTTGAACTCTGGGTGAAACTGAGAGGCCATAAAATAGGGGTGCCCCTCCAATTCCAGTATTTCCATTCTCCTGCCGCTCGAATCCCTTCCGGTGTATTTCATTCCTTTCGCTTCTATTTGCTCGATATAATTGGGATTTATCTCGTATCGATGTCTGTGCCTTTCGAATATAATGTCTTTACCATACAATTCCTTTGCCTTTCCATCCAAAACTTTGATCTCGTGTTCACCGAGCCTCATTGTTGCTCCCATATCCACTACATCTTCTTGCTCAGGTAGGATATCAACCACTGGATGTGGTCCATCTGGATTCAATTCTGCCGAATTGGCTTTCTCCAGACCTAGTACATTCCTGGCAAATTCAACAGTTGCTAACTGGAAACCAAAACAAACACCTAAGTACGGTATTTGATTTTCTCTTGCCCATCTAGCACTCATGATCTTACCTTCAGCTCCCCTATTTCCAAAACCGCCGGGGACGATAACGCCATTGACGCCTTCCAATTCTTTGGTACTTCCCGAGTCTTCCAGATCAGGCGCTTCAATCCATCTTATTTTGACGTTACAACCTAGAACTGCCCCAGCATATCTCAGCGTCTCTTCATGTGATATATAGGAATCCTTCAAAGAAGTATACTTTCCTATGATTGCAATTTCAATTTCTTCTCCACCATTGGAGATTCTATCTACAAAATCACGCCATTGCTTGACATCTGGTTTCTTGGCTTTCAGGCCCAATCGTTTCTCTATTAATTGAGGCAATCCTTGTTCCAGGAAAAGTAGAGGAACCTCATAGATCGTTTTGGCATCTGGAGCTGAGATGACCGCTTCTCTGGGAATATCTGCAAAAAATGCAATTTTAGCTGCAATATCCTCATCTAGGACCTCATTACTTCTTCCTACTATAACATCGGGTCTAATTCCAAGCCCCTGAAGCTCTTTGACGGAGTGTTGTGTTGGTTTTGTTTTCTGCTCACCTACAGCTCCTACAACAGGTATTAGTGTGGTATGAATAAACATCACATTCTCACGCCCTTCCTCACGCCCTAATAAACGGACAGCTTCCATGAAAGGCATGGATTCGATGTCCCCAACCGTTCCCCCTAGTTCTACCATACATACATCGGCTTCAGCATTCTTGGAAGCATTCTTTACTCCATCGACAATCTCCCTGACAACATGCGGAATAATCTGGACAGTTTGGCCTAGATAGTCGCCATGACGTTCTTTTTCTATGACCTTTTTGTAAACTTTTCCAGTGGTTATATTGTGTTCCGAGGTTAGATTGCAACGTAAAAATCGTTCATAATTTCCAAGATCCAAATCAACCTCTGCACCATCCGTCATTACGAAGACTTCACCATGCTCATATGGGTTCATGGTTCCGGCATCTACGTTCAGATAGGGGTCAATTTTTACGGCAGTTACTTTGTAGCCAGCACACTGTAACAATAGGCCTGTAGACGATGATGTTACTCCCTTTCCTAGACCTGAAAGGACTCCGCCAGTCACAATTATGTACTTCATTCAACTCAACGGGCTAATATATGTCCACAGGCCACTATAAGGCCGTCGGTCAACTTAAACCCCTTTTCTCATGTTCTTTCGTGGCTTCATCAATCTACAAACATAGTGATAATGTCTTTTGGTTCGATGTAATGCCCCGAGGGGAGGAGAAATTCGTCTCCGTTTACATCATCATCGATGAAAAGATCGCACTCATAGAGACCGGTCCCGCCAGTTCAAATGTTAATTTGCAGAATGGTATCGAAGCAGCAGGAATAAATCTGAAGGACATAGATTATATTATTCCAACGCATATCCACTTAGACCATTTTGGAGGGGGAGGACACATAATGGATTTGTGTTACAATGCCCAAGCTGTCGTACATCCCAAAGCCTACAAGCACGTTTCTAGGATTGATCGTTGGTGGGAAGGTAGCCTGGACTTTCTGGGTGAAATCGCAGAACTTTACGGAAAGCCCAGACCGATTTTGGAATCAAGATTGATTTCAGCAGATGAAGGTTATGTTCTGTCTCTTGGCCAATCAAATTTAAGGGCATTGCACACTCCTGGTCATGCACCTCATCACATAACCTGGGTCCATGGCGATGAGGCTTTTGTTGGTGATTCTCTAGGCCTTTGGTATTCAGATTTGAACGTATCTTTTCCAGTCACATCAGGTTATTACCGTCACGATCTGGCATTGGATAGTATAGATAGAACGTCTTCACTGGATTTGAAATTTCTTCATCACACCCATTTTGGCCCCCGCCCTGCAGAAGGTGCTCTGGAACAAGTCAAATCTGAATTTGAGATTTGGATGAGTACGGTTGAGGAGGGTTATAGGAAGAATCTCTCATCTAGGGAAATAGTGAAAATTTTATTTGATACTAGGTCTGGACTTAAACAGACAGATATGAGTCACGGAGTTCATCAAACAGCTACTCATTTAGGGTCGGTCGAAGGAATGTTGAATTGGTTAAGGAGAAAGGATGCGTAACGTAGATAGGCTTCCCAAAATAAAATCACGGCCATTCCCACACGTGGTTGTAAAGAACTTTCTTGATCCTCCTACGTTGGATCTGGTGATTGATGCCTTAGCTGGTCTGGAATACGACTTCAAGGAGTCAGACCTCTTTAGTTATTGGGCAAGTATAGAACTGACCGATATTAATCATCCTGCAATCAATATACTCAGAGACGATTTAGGAGGCGAGATTTGGCGAAAGAAGGTTGCTGAATCGTTCAAGGTAAAGAAACTTTCAAGCATAGATATGGCGGCCTACGTTTACGGCCTGGGTGATTTCTTGCTTCCTCACGATGATCAGGTAGAAGGGCGAATAATAGCCTACAGTTTACACCTAACTTCAGAAATTACTGAGGAAATGGGCGGCGCTCTAAATATATTCAAGGCCAATGATGTAGGTAAATCAAAATTGGTCGATAGTATAATCCCTGAATACAATTCTTTAATCATGTTCGAGGTCTCAGATAGTTCTTGGCATCAAGTAAGTGAGATTATGCTGGATATCCAAAGGCTGACAGTGACTGGGTGGTACCATGGCTGAGATTAATTTCTATTATCTGGAAAAGCCCACTCTCTCCAATCTTAAGAGAATTTTTAATTCGGGAGACATTCCCTTTATCCGTTTGTCAAAGTTCCTTGCCCCCGTCCCGATAGGATCCAAACCTAAATTTAATAGAAAAGAGAAGATTGGTTACTATAAGCGACAAGAGGGTTCTGCAATCCTAGATGACTTTTGGAAGTCATCTGAATTCATCCAGTTTCTTGAAGCCAGTACAGGATTAAAACCTAAATTCAGGGAAGCTAACAACATTTGCTATTCGGCTGGAGATTATTCTCTCTTGCATACAGAGGAATCGGAACCCCAAAGACTGACAGTTACCTATGATTTTACCAAAAGCTGGAAACAAGAATGGGGAGGTTATGATCTCTATACTTCACCGGAGAACGATCCCCTGATCTGTAATAGAGATCCTGGTTCTTTGATGGTCGTTAAACTCGAGGAAAATGATTTGTCTTGCACACAGTATGTAAGCCAGAAGGCCGTTTCAGTGGCCCAGATGGACCGAATAGTCTATGATTTAGATTGAATACTCATTTTTGAGTATATACACAATTATTTAATGCAACTATCAAAGTTAACTTCAGCGAGGGATTAAAATAACGATAAACGATAGTCTATTGCCGGTTGAAGATATTGCGAAAGTACTGGATAAAGGTGAACCGATTTTAGTCTTTGACGATTCCGAGCGCGAGGGTGAAACGGATATTTTCTTTTCCGCTAAACATGTTACTCCTGCCAGTGTCCGTTTCCTCAGAAAACAGGGTGGAGGAATGGTATTTCTGGCATCTGACTACGCAGCATCAGAAAAACTCGGTTTACCTTTTACTCAGGACTTGTACCGTTCTGTAACCCATGATTCCGGAGAATTTGATTTATTGAATGGCATGCTCAGCCATTCGCTTCCATACGATACACGTTCATCTTTTTCGCTTTTCATAAATCACAAAGATACGTTTACAGGAATAACTGATAATGATAGGTCCCTCACGGCCAAATCGTTTGTAGAACTAATGCAAGAGTCCTCATATTCATCTGGTACAGACTGCAAGGTCAAAATGGCACAAAATTTTCGAATCCCTGGGCATGTCCCAATCTGTATTGCGGATCGTGAACTGCTACAGAGGCGTCAGGGTCACACAGAATTGATTATTGCGCTTATGAATTTTCTAAATCTTACTCCCGTAGCCTTAGGTTGTGAAATGTTATCTGATGACGGTAATGCCCTTTCCCCAGAAGAGGCCCAAACATGGGCCCAGAAGCAGGGATATTTGTTTTTAGAGGGCCGACAGATTGTGGAGGCGTGTCAGTGAAAGTCGTAGCTACTGGAGTGTTTGACATAATCCATTCAGGCCATGCCCATTTTCTCAATGCTGCTAAGGAACATGGCGATGAGTTGTTTGTAATCGTAGCTAACGATGACACCGTTAGAAGAATGAAAGGCGAACCAATTTTGTCTGATGAGAGGAGGGCTGAGATGGTTTCGCATCTCAAACCTGTAGATCATGTGGTTATAGGAAGAACAGGTAACATGCTCGATATAATAGTTGAAGAGATAAGGCCTAATGTAATTGCCTTGGGATACGATCAGAGGTTGTTCAGCACAGCTGAGTTGGAGTCTAAACTTCTTGAGCGTGATCTTGATGTAAGAGTTGTCCGATTGCACGAGATGGAGCAGGATTTAGCAGGATCCCGTAAGATAGTTACGAAGATAATGAAAATTTATCGTGAGAAGTATGGATCAGAATGAGGATTTGTGGTTTTTTCCGGAATAGTTGAGGCAACAGCAATCGTCAATAGTGTCACGAAACACAAGGGCTTGTATAATCTTGAGATTGAAGTACCGGCTGATTTTTCCACCGACCTTCAGATTGGAGCTAGCGTTTGTGTGGATGGTGTGTGTTTGACAGTATCATCGATTAAAGAGCAGACATTGAACTTTGATGTTATGATGGAAACATTAAAGGTATCAACCCTAAATTCGATTAAGGAAAATGATAAGGTGAATATGGAGCGTTCAATAAAACTGGGTGATGAGATTGGTGGACATTTAGTATCAGGTCATGTTTCAGATATTGTCAAAATTTGTCAAATCGATAAACCCGTGAACAATCATGTAATTACCTTTCAGACCACGTCAGAGACCATGCGTTATATCTTTCCCAAAGGGTATATTGCACTTGATGGTATCAGCTTAACAATCGGCGAGGTTCGCAAATCCAAGAATGAATTCAATGTATATCTTATCCCAGAAACATTGCGATTAACCAATTTGGGGCAGAAGAAGGTGGGGGATACGGTGAATTTGGAGATTGAGACCCAGACCAGAAATATGGTAGACACAGTTTCAGAAATTAGCAAGGAGACAATAAATGGCTAAATCAATAGCGATAGTTGCAGGCAGTTTTCACAAGGATTTAGTTGACAAGATGGTTGATGAGGCAAGAAAGACCGCCTCTGAGAACAACCTTATTGTGGAAGAAGTATCCTGGGTTCCAGGTTCAATGGAAGTCCCATTGCAACTCAAACATCTCTTGATTAGGGAATCAATAGAGGGTGCAGTTGTCCTAGGAATAATAGAAAAGGGAGACACTGACCATGGATTGGTCATGGGTCAGGCCGTTACTAAGGGAATCATTGATCTCCAGCTTGCATCGATGAAACCAATTGGATATGGAATAATAGGTCCTGGAGCCAAGGATAATCAGATTGAAGCTCGTTTGGTCCCTTATGCTAGGAAGGCAGTTTTAGCCGTAAGTGAAATGCTCTCTAACTAAAGAGGCGAGCAATGAGTTTTAGAGGAAGAAGAAGTCCGGATTTGAGATAGTTTATCATTCCCAAAATAGACAATACAAAAGGGGCTTTCGCATATTTCAGTTTCAGATAATGCAAGGCGTGGTAAAAACTTGGAAGTGCAAAAACAGCCATTAACAGCGAGAAGAGAACTAATGTGATAATAAGTCCGAAGAAATTTCTGAGACCAACGAATTGCGTTCTATATAATGAGATAATAACTCCTGAGAATACTCCTCCCATAGTCGTAAAAGTTGCTTCGACGACAGATTGGCCAGTATTCTCGACCGCCTTTTGAATTCCTTCTGGGGTGGTACCTTCTTCCCTCACTCTTTCCGTGATTTGAATAGAATTATCAATCCCTATACCTATGATTATGGTTCCTACCATTGCGGTAAAGATGTTCAAATTTGTACCTCCTGCGTCAACGGTTGCAGGATACCACAGGATTACGAGGAAAATTGGAAGGAAAGTGATGAAACCGAATTTTGGGGATTTGAATATCACCATCAGGGTTATCAGAACTAGAATCAAACTCAAGACGATTGTGTCAAATTGTGTATTTTGAATTCCCTCGTTTATAGCTATAGTTACTGGAGGTCCACCAGTAAGTTGTGACATCTTAGCATCCTGAGCATGCATTTGTCTGTCTCGGATGTATGCTATCTCATCTATCGTATCAACTATTACTGCAGTATCATCGATGTTTACGTATGGCATGCTGACATATATCAACGCCTTGTCATATTCATCGGTTAGTAACATCGCCCGCATTTCGTCTGTAAAGGATTCATAGAATACGTCAATCATATCACTTCTAAGTTGTTCACAATCATAAATTCCACTCAAGACTTCAGAGGATGCTACACAAAAGAAACTGTCGAAAAAATCATCATGAAGAAAGTCCCAAAAACTTCCATCGTATTCGAATACTGGGTCACCTCCCAGATCCTCTATAACAAAGCTGACATGCGCAGATTTGAAAAAATCGACGATTGAAAAAGCTGAAACATTAATCAATTTCTCAGTGTTCCGATTCTCAATAGTTATGTTGTTGATCTCGCCTTGTGTCCAATTCATTATGTCCAGTACATCAAGGTCCTTGGCAGCAGGTTTGAGCCTGTCCTCAGGGCCATTTATCAGCAGTATTCCAGTTTGTCCAGCCTCAAATTTGTCCGAATATTCGCCAAGTTTTTTGATAGAATCGATATCCTCCGGGGCAGATTCATCTCCTTTCATATCCTGATCCATCACAGAAATTCTCGCAATGGAATAGGTAGTCGTGAGAAGGACAACTACCAGTATCGCCTTCCACTGTTTCGTTGACAATACAGCTATGCTAGTCCATCCTTCCGATTTGTGTTTTGAGTAATTTGTCAGCTTCATCATTGCTGGCGTCATACTTACTGTCAGAAAGAAAGCACAAGCTACACCAATAATCATTGTCAAACCAACGGTTCGCATTGGAGCTATTGGAGAGATGAATAGTGCTGAGAACCCAATTGTATCCGTGACTGCACACAGGAAAGTGGCTTTACCTGTGGTCATTAAAGCCAGAAAAGTGGCTCTTGGAATTTTGTTGCCTTCGTCCTTGAATTCAACAATCCTATTAGCCACATGCAATCCATAATCAACACCGATTCCTACGAGAATAGGCCCTGCCGCTACGATCATTGGGGTTAGTACAACACCAGAAACAGTGATGATTCCCAAGGTCCAAATTAAAGCGCAGAAAATGGGGACTAGAACTACTGGTATTGCCAACCAGTTTCTGTGGAAAATAAGCATTAATCCTATGATTATTCCTAGGGATATGGGTAACATAGTCAGCAGATCATCATACAATCTGGCCGTAACTTCGTGCAATACAACAACCAACCCGGTTTGGGTCATCTGGGTACAATCATCAGGACTTGGACAATATCGCTCATCAATGTGCCGCTGTATCTCTGCAATCTTCTCTTCTTGGACTTCGTCGTTGTTTTCTTCTTGGGCCCTGAGTGCGAATAGAATTACTGCCGTGTCTATGATTCCGTCATCATTAGTGTCAATTGCGAAATTCTGGAGTGCTGAGGAGGTACCATCAAAGATCTGATCAACCCTTTGTTGGTCATCGGGTATAGCGTACGTTCCAGTTTCATTTACAACATCGTCATCCGCTTCTTCTATGCTTAGACCACCAAATATTTTTCCTTCGCTGGCTTCTATGAAACGAGCATTTGTGGAATTGAATTCTTTTATGAGCGTAGAAATGCTCAAAGTGAAGATTATATCGTCTTTTTCACCACGGTCAGCCTGATAGTGTTCCTCTAAATCTACGTTTTGACCATAGGGATCAATAGTTCGTTCCAAAAGGGCAATTTCCTTCAGCGTAGGCACATAGGTGATATTGTCTACAACAGAATCACTGAAGTAATCAGGATTTCTTGCGTTAGGGGTTTCTACGTAAACAATAATGATGTCTGTAGCCCAGTCCTTTCTAACCTCAATCAAGATATCTGTTGATTCCTCACCTTCAGGAAGATAGACTTCAATGTCTCGTGTCATATTTTCCTCAAAGGTCAGGGCTCCTTTCAGGAATGAAATAGTTATGAGTACTAGAACCAAAAGAGTGGCTATTGCGTACTTCATAATGATGTTCGTATAAATCTGAACACCATTCTCCAATGCCCTCTGTATCACGACAGCCTATTACAGCCCTGAAATAAATCTAATCTCTAATTAGCGTAGTAGTATTCTTTCTTACTTTTCTGTTGTCTATCAAGCCTTGAATCAGGTTTGTTAATCCTTGGACGGTGTGTGTTCTTGTCTCTTCTGAAAGTAACATTGACCCTACCCAAAAAAGAGTTCATTCCTTTACGCATATCATAAGGTCCTTCCACGTTTCCTTCTTTACTTGGAATCCCTCCAAAACATAGGAGACCGTCAGAAATATAATCAATAAAATAGACATCATGGTCGACGACCAATGCGGATTTTCCCCTTTGTTCCATGGCTCTCCTTATGGTCTTTGCAGTCACCATTCTCTGATTCGCATCAAGATACGCTGAAGGTTCGTCTAATAGGTATAAATCCGCATCTCTCAGCAAACATTCAGCAACCGCAACTCGCTGTAATTCTCCTCCAGATAGGGTCTGAAGTTCTCTTTCCATGAGTGGTTTCAGGTTCAATGGGTTCGATAGTTCCGTATCTAGAAAATACTCATCATATCCAACTACAGATTGTAAGACATCTTCAACAATCGCATTCTCAGCAACGTCAATGTATTGCGGTTTGTACGAAACCGTTATTTCTGTATCAATCTCCCCATCATCAGGCTTTAGAACATTGGCTAACATCTTGACAAAAGTGGTCTTTCCCGTAGCGTTTCCACCTACTACACCTAGAACCTGCCCTCTTAGAATCTCCCCAGCTTTCGCTTCCAGTTTGAAGTCTCCCAATTTTTTGGACAGTTTTGGCCATTCAACCAGCATCTCTCCATCCCATCCAGTCCTAGGCGGATGTTTCAGAAATTTTATCTGACTATCCCTTATTCGTACGTTGGATTCTTGAATATATCCTTCGAGATAGCTGTTAATCGCATTTCTTACAGCCAATTTCTGTGAAACAATGCCGTATGCGTTTGGGCTTCCATACATTATGTGGATGTTATCAGTAACGTAATCTAGGATAGCAAGATCGTGCTCTATGACCACGACACTCTTCTTTTCGCCCAGTTCGGAAATCATTCTGGCTATCAATATTCTCTGTTCAATATCAAGATAAGATGACGGTTCATCAAAGAAGTAGAGGTCAGCCTCTTTCAGAAGCGTCGCCGCTATGGCTCCTTTCTGTAGTTCTCCTCCTGACACTTTATCCAGTTTTTTGTCCAGACTGGTCAGATTAATTTTTTCTGCAAATTCATTTACTTTATCAGGAGATGCGACCTTCTCTAGAAGTTCTCTCAAAGTTCCATCAAACATTTTGGGTATGCGATCTACATACTGAGGTTTCAATGCTATCCTAATATTCTCACCGGACAATCCCACAAAATGCTTCTGAATCTCAGTTCCAGCATAGTGATCAATAACATCTTCCCAGATCCCCTCATTTTCCCAATCACCGAGATTAGGTGTGATTTCTCCGGCTAATAGAGATATTGCAGTAGTCTTTCCAGTACCATTGGCCCCTAGTATTCCAAGAACCTTTCCTTTCTCTGGAGTAGGGAGTCCAAATAACCTGAATTCATTCATCCCATATCTATGAATCGTATCCTTTTCTTGTTCATCTGGTAGATTCACTATGGTCAATGCGTCATGAGGGCATTTGTGGACACATATACCACAGCCTATGCATAAGGGCTCAGAAACGATTGGTTTATTGTCCTTTCTCCACGTTATGACTTCAATCCCATTTCTAACAGGTGGGCAGAAATTGTAGCATTCGTTCTGGCACTTTTTTGGTTGGCATCTGTCTTCGTGAAGCACAGCAACGCGCATTGTAGCCTGCCCGTGACCACCTAATTAAAATAATATGGTTGCACAAAGGCCCTTTTGTACCCCTCCATTCCCAGTTTGTGCGCATAAAATTCACATTACCAGGAAAACCAGTGGCCCAAGGTCGCCCTCGCTTTTACAGAAAGGGTAATTTCGTTGTTGCAACAGATCCGAAGCCAAGTAAGGTTTACAAGGCAGATATTGCCTATATTGCCCAGAAAGCACGCGAAGAGGCAGGTCTTGATGGTCTGTTTGAAGGACCCCTAGGTATAGAGATACTTGCCTATTTTCCGTGTCCCAAGAGTAAGTGGAGAGTAAAGAATCCAAGACCGGAGGAACATCATTCCAAGAGACCTGATGCAGATAACATAGCCAAATCCATCAAAGATGGGCTGAGTGGAGTTTTATACCATGACGATGGTCAAATATCTGAATTGATAGTTAGAAAGAGAATAGCGGCACAGGGTGACGGCCCTCGTATCGAAGTTGAATTGTACAAAATGGAGGTGTTGGAGTGAGTGCAAGATTGATAGATGGAAAAAAGATTGCAGAAGAAATAGAAAACGAGTTGAAAGCCAAGGTATCCAAGATGGATACGGCGCCAAAATTGTCAGTTATCCAAGTTGGAGATGACCCAGCATCAACATCTTACATCAAGGCCAAATCAAATGCTGCAAAAAGAGTTGGCATTGAACTAACACATCACCATCTATCAACAGACACTCCTGAATCAGATTTGTATTCACTGATTAGGCGATTGAATTCAAGTGAGGATGGAATAATTGTCCAATTACCACTTCCTAAAGGACTGGAGAGAGCCTTGAATAAAATTGATCCGGAAAACGATGTTGATGGTTTTCACCCTGCCAATCTAGGTAGACTTGTTCAGGGTAAATCAGGAATGAAGCCATGCACACCAGCCGGAATTGTTGAGTTGCTTTACAGGTCTGACAATGATCCCAAGGGAAAAAATGTGGTGATTGTCGGAAGAAGCACAATCGTGGGTAAACCCCTTTCCTTGATTTTATCCCAGAAAGGAGTAGATGCTACCGTTACCCTTTGCCACAGCCGAACATCTAATATTCAGAGTTTTTGTAAAGAAGCTGATATTCTGATTGTTGCAGTGGGCAGTCCCGACACCATCACTGGTGCAATGGTCAAGCCTGGGGCGACAGTGATTGATGTGGGAGTCAACCGCACAGATAGTGGACTTGTTGGAGATGTTTCACCTGATGTCAAAGAGACAGCAGGCCAACTCACTCCCGTTCCAGGGGGTGTCGGACCAATGACAGTGGCGATGTTGATGTCTAATACTGTTGATTCTGCCTCAAAAAACTAGATGTCTAAACAGAATCCACGGGCTGGTAAGTTTTACTTGGGCCTCTCTAGAAGTCAGGCTTTCAGTTAATAATCTTCTCAATTCTTGCTTTTTCTTCGCCTTTTTGACAAACCAATTCACTAGCCATTTTCTTCGAGTGTAATTCTGTAATTTAAATGAATTCGTGAGTTCTTTTCCCAGCGTATCCCATAACTTTCTTTGATACTTTAGCCCTTTTTCCAAAGGTAGACCATTTCTATCCACTATTTTGTCAAAGAAACTGATTGCCAATTTTGCAGATAGGAGTGCATTTCCAATTCCTTCACCAGTGAAAGGATCGACTAAACTTGCCGAATCTCCAATCAGCATACATCCATTTCCAAAAGCTCTTCTGGGTTTGGTAGGTGTTCTTCTTGGGGATCCAAGAGGTAATTGCCAACCCTTACTGCTTCCATCAATAAGTTCAGCATTCCTGAAACGATCTGCAAATCTTCCGTTTATCACGAATTCCTGCAATCCTCTCAATTTCTTGTCTTGTTTGTAAATATCTGCCAAGGCCATACCAAAACCGACATTGCTTATTCCATTTCCAATTGGGAAAATCCAGAAATAACCAGGTAGGACCCCTTCAACATAATGGAATTCAATCGCCCCTAGTTTATCGTCTACTCCGCTAATCCCCTTCCAATATTGCCGGAAAGCTGCACTGTAATGTTTCTTCTTTGTGTCTACTAGATCCAGGTCATAAGTTTCCCTAACTAGTGAATCAGCAACTGGACAATAAACTCCTCCTGCACCTATTGTCAGAGGTGCATGAAACTCTAATTTTTTGTCCCCATGTTTCCCCCTGACTCCAATAATCTTCCTTTTGTCTCCAGATTTTATGCCAGGATCACCACCTCCATCAACATTCTCGTAAACTAGTTCTTTTACCGTAAAATCCTGAATGACACTGCCGCCGTTCTTCCTTATGAGTTCTACGGCTCTATGAAACAGCACCCAGTCAAATTGAATTCTAGGAAACACATATCCGGCTAATTTCCCATGTGGTAGTTCCACCCTGAATTCATCACCGCTGGGACTGCTGAAAAGGACACTATCAAATTCGAAATGGGGCGTTGACTTCAACATTTTACTGACACCAAGTTCCTCAACATGGCTCAGCGATTTCCCGCCAACTGCATCACCACAGGTTTTGTCCTTAGGATAGTTTGACTTTTCGAGCAACAAAACCTTGTTTCCATCGAGTGCAGCATAAGATGCCGCTGCGGAACCTGCAGGACCTCCCCCAACTACAATTATGTCAAATGCAGCATCATTCTCAGGAACTGGCCCAGACTCGATTTTCTCTTCCCAAAAGTTTTGGTTTTTGGCATCCATTCCCCCATCAGCATAATTAGTCTTTAATAATATTTTACTAAAAATGGCAATAGAACTTTAAGACCTATCCTAATTAGATAATCATGGCATCGCCAGAAGGTACCGAGTTACAGACTTTTCCAGATGGTACTAATAAGCACGAAATAAACTGGCATAATGGGAAAAAAGAGGGTTGGGAGATTAAATGGCATTCTAATGGCCAGATGCTTTCTAAGAGAAAGTGGGTAGACGGCAATCCCAAGCCACCTGGCCTAGTCTGGGATGAAAATGGGGATAGAGTGATTATCAAACCAGATCTGGACAGAGACCTTTGCCTCTTCTGCGGTGCATGTGTTGGAGTCTGCCCGACAAACGCCATGTTCTTGGAATATAACGACCGTGATATCTGGGTTGATGAGAATTGTACGGATTGCTTACTTTGTACTCGAATCTGTCCTGTAGGTGTACTGAGTTACCCTGAAGTCGCACAGCGCAATACGACCAAAATCTAGAAGCCTATGAGTAATAATGGAGGAACCACTAGAAGAATAATCGGCGGAGGACTTTCCGGTTTGGCTGCCGCCATTAATTTTGCCAAGAATGATGAAAGTATAGAGGTGCATGAAGCTCGAAAAGATATAGGCATGCAATTTCATCCTAATTATCAAGTTCTCCTTAAGGAAAGTCCAGAAACCCCTGCCTCGGAATCGGACGCTAAATCATATTTGAACAGATGGGGACTGAATCCACAATTCCAGTACAAAGATGCAAAGAAATTCCTGTGCTGCACACAAAAACGAGATTTTGCGATTTCTCTAAAAGAACCATTGCCATTGATTCTGAGAGGGGGCGAAAATTCACTTGAAAGGGGATTGGCCAAGGAAGCAGAGGATTTAGGAGTGGATTTTCACTTTAAATCACGCCCTAAAGCGCGTCCGGGGGATATCATGTCTGCTGGTTCCTATCGAACAGATATGGCCGCTTTTGGTGCCTATTATGAGAACTCAGACTTTCCAAGAGACCAATTCTTGTATATGCATGATGAGAAGTATTCGCCCAGAGGATGGTATCTTTACATAATTCCAATGGATAAAGATACGATTAAGGTGATGAATTGCTGTTCCAAACCGCATGCCAAGAAGGTCAAGAAATTATTGTACAAAGCAGTTGAGGAAAGACCAGTACTGAGAGATATTATTGATGGAGCTAAACCAACAGGGACAGTTGGCGGTCAAGGAGGTGTCCATTTTCCCAGAACAGCAATCAAAGATGGTGTTTACCATACAGGAGAAGCAGCAGGTTTTCAGGATCCTTGGAGGGGCTTTGGAATGAATTATGCAATCGAGTCTGGGGTTCTGGCTCAACGGGCAATTTCCAATTCTTTAGATTATGACAAACTTTGGAAATCTCAATTCAAGGAGAGGAAAAAGGCAGACATTGCTCGTAGAGGCATCTTTGCTTTGCTTGGGAATCGGGCTTTCGAATATGGTATGAGGAAAATCAAGGAAGGAGATGAGGTGGATTGGGAGGAAATAAATCCCAGTGGTTGGAAAAAATCACTTATCTACAACACATTCTATTCAATTGAAATGGCGAAAAAGACTGTTTGGGATTCTTGGTAATGGACTCTACCGAATTATTATCCTACCTTTTGTCAGCTATATGTGTAATTGTAGGCGTCCTGATATTGTGGGGTGACGAGGATTACATAGTGCCTGCGTCAGGCCGTTCTCTGCGGCTCCCCTGTTCATTCCTATTCTGGGTCCTGGCTGCTGTTTTTTGGGCTATGGCAGTGGTTATAGATGATGAAGAAGAGAATCTATAATTATGCCCCTTAGGTGGGAAAAATAATGCTCGATTTAGACCAGATAGCGACGCTATATCACGGGATGGCCGAGAGACATCAAGTGGCCAGAAAGTTATTGAGAAGGCCGTTGACTCTGGCTGAAAAAATACTCTTTGGTCATTTACTAAATTTAGAAGAAAAACCAAGAAGAGGCAGATCCTACGTTGAACTTCAGCCAGATAGAGTAGCAATGCAGGATGCTACAGCACAGATGGCGTTACTTCAGTTTGCATTGACTGGCCGGGCTAAGGTTGCAGTTCCTTCTACGGTTCATTGTGACCACCTTATCCAAGCTAGAATTGGAAGGGATAGTGACCTTGCTGATGCAAATCAGGAAAGTTCAGAGGTCTTTTCATTTCTCAAGTCAGCTTCGGCCAAGTACGGAGCTGGATTCTGGGAGCCTGGGGCCGGAATAATCCACCAAGTCGTTCTTGAAAATTATGCATTTCCAGGCGGATTAATGATTGGTACGGATTCTCATACTCCTAATGCAGGAGGTTTGGGTATGGTAGCAATAGGCGTTGGTGGTGCAGATGCTATGGAAGTTATGGCAGGTTTGCCATTCACTATACGTTGGCCAGGAGTAATTGGCGTTCATCTTACTGGCGAATTATCGGGTTGGACTTCACCTAAGGATGTAATTCTCAAAGTTTGTGAAGAGTTAACAGTCAAAGGAGGAACAAGTCATATTGTTGAATACTTTGGATCAGGGACATCTTCAATTTCATGTACTGGCAAAGGTACAATTTGTAATATGGGGGCCGAAGTTGGAGCTACAACTTCACTTTTTCCATATGACAACACAATGGACGATTATCTAAGAGCAACAAATAGGTCTGAAGTAGCAGATATGGCAAAAGAA